>JGI24131J36419_10000009_pt1 | contig 57342 bp, 44 predicted proteins | sample BarGraNGADG00211_2_FD_36419 | JGI IMG/M metagenome (IMG submission 36419) | reverse complement strand
CGGAGGTACTCATTTTTAATTGATCTAATCGTGCCATAATGTTTCACTTTTTTAGTAGTTTTGTTACTCTAAAGTGGTCAATGTATTTCAGGCATTGACAAGACTGCTAACTATAATCTACCGACTACCAACTATAAACTACAAACTTATATGGAACCTGTAAACATTGATTTTATGCTCGGCGGAAACGTCGCGCAGGAAGGGCCGAAAATAGAGAAAAGTATTGACGATATAACCGCCGCAAGCAAAAAGGCGGTAGACGCCGCTACGCTGACAGGTATGAAAGAAAAAATGAAAGCTTCCATAACTGAGCAAAAACAACTCATCAAAGAAATTACGCTTGATATAAAAAACCTGCAGGATCAACTTTCCAAAGATCCAAAAAACAAAACCATAGCCGGTGACCTTGCCGGATCAAAAAAAGCTTTATTGGAAGAGCAGGCCGCACTTGCGGGAATGCAACGAAAATCTATGGAATTAAATAGCCAGGAAGTAAGCTCCCAAGGTGGAGTTATTGCCTCACTTGGTAAATGGATGATTGGCTTGGCAACCGTAGGAGCTGCCATAAAGATCTTTCACAGTATTATGGAGTCAACTGAAGCCAGTTCTCATGCTTTTGAACGTGTTACCGAACAGGCTACTTCCGGAGTTAGTTATTTTTTCAAAACAATTGCTTCCGGTGATTGGAGTAACTTTACCGATGGAATAGCCAGGGCCATACAGGGCGCAAAAGATTATGTTGATGCGTTGGAGGTGATAGAAAATAAAAAGAATGAACAGAAAATCAAGTCGTCTTCCTTAGATATTCAAATTGGGGAAGCGCGAGCTGACTCATATAGTACAGACCCAAAAGTGGTTAAGGAGGCTCTTAAAAGAATTATCAAGCTACAAACACAGAAACTTACTGAAGAGGCCGAGCTTGCAAGGCAGACCTATGAGCTAAAACGAAAAAAAGTAGCTGATGACAATAACTGGAATGAGAAAGAGCTACAAAATACAATCAGTTTCTATACTAAAAATCGGAAACTAATTGAGTCAGGGGAAAAGTATAATGAACTAACTTCCATAAAAGCAATTGCACCATCGCAGGGTATGAATCCGCAGCCCGGAAATTTGTTATTTTACAAAAAGGCTCAGGATGAATTGCGTACATTAACAGCGGAGGCAAAGAAGGAAGCATTAAATTTGGAACAGGCTGGACGGGTTGCAATGAGTTTTTCAAAAGTAACTTTTCCTCAAAGAAATGAGATTGCAGACTTGCTGGCAAAATCACAGGACGCCACAGCAGCTATTAATATCAATAACCGTCGGGATAAACAGCGATTAGTCGGAATTGAAAAGAAAGAGGAGGACGATGCCGCCGCCACCGCTAAAAAGGCACAGGACGAAAAAAATAAGAGGATTAAAGAGCAGCTTGACTTTACCACGGAAATTGGGAAAAAGCGAATTTCTAACGCTTTTGAAATAGAGCAACAGCTTTTAAATGCTGAAGCCGACGGTGCGGAAAAACAGCGCAAACAGGCTGACTTGGATTACAGAAAGAAGCTTTCGGACATTGATATTCAAAAGGCGGAATACATTAAAAGAATGAATTTGGAAACTGGCGGTATAGACAAGGCAACCGGTAAACCTACCAAGAAATTTACGGCTGTAATACCGGAACAGGATCAAAAACAATTCAATGACCTGGCCAATGCCGCTCTTAAAGTCAGGGATTCAAAGCTAACAGAAATAAACAAAAAAGAGCAAAAGAGCGTTGATGACCTGCTAAAAATGGCAGAAAAATATAGCGATGAGCGTTTAAAGATTGAAATTGAATTCAATGACCGAATTGCAGCCGTTGCTCAAAAAGGTGGTATCCTTCGGGGGATAGAATTAGCAAAAGAACGAGAGGAAAGGATAAGTGCCCTTTCTACCAAACTGATAGAAGAAACCGACCTGTATAAAATGGCAACAGGTAAGCAGCTTCAAATATCGAAAGAACTTACAGCCGCTTTAATCGCAGAGTTGGAAAAACGAATAGAGGCTGATCAGACTATCAGTTCTGAGGATGCCGACAAAATGTACGCAAAACTTCACAGGGCTGATTATACGGTTCAGAAAACCGATAACCCGTTTGCGGATCTAATCGACGGTGTGGCAAAGTATAAGGCAGCGCGGGAAGAACAAAGTAAAACCAATACCCAGGATGATATTGAGGGATTTGTCAAGTTGGAAGATGCCGCCAATAAGGCGCAAAAGGCCACGCTCGAAGCGGCAGCAGGAGCGTTGCAGGGAATAAGTAGTATTTTAAGCCAGGTAGCCGGCGAACTGACAGGGCTTACAGATGCCGAAAAGAAAAATGTTGATGAAGTTATCAACATGATTAATGGAGCCGCTACGTTGGCTCAGGGTATCGCCACAGGCAATCCTGTTGCTATAATTCAGGGATCGATTGAGTTACTTTTAAATCTTTATAAATTGACTGATGTTAAATCACAGAAAATTGAAAAACGAATAGAAGCCGACAAAGCTGCGGTTGATAAATTAACTATTGCCTACGATAAACTGGGTATCGCCATTTCAAAAGCTTATAGTACCGATAAATCAAAGCTTATTACTGATCAGACAGCGAATTTGGAAGCACAAAAGAAAGCTATTGAAGATGCCAAGGCTGCTGAACTGCAAAAACAGATTGACAAAAATAATGCGTCAAGCGGTAAGGGTATACTTGGATGGGCGTTTTATTTACTAACTCCAGGAACAGATCAGAAAGTTGTTGATGCTTATAACAAGCAGCTTGATGATATAAATCAACAAATAGAAGACAATAAAGATGCACAACTCGAAGCCTTAACAGGCGCTTCAGTTATGTCTGCTATTGATGAATTCGCTAATGCTTACGCTGATGCTTTTACAACAGGTGAGGATGCGGCTGCAAAGTCAGCCGACATCGTAAAAAACATTCTAAAACAAGCGTTGGTAGAGGATTTAAAGAATGACCTTAAAACTCCAATTCATGAGTTACTGGATATGGTTGCAAATGGGGCAACACAAGCGGCGATTGATGCAAAGAAAGCAGCTATTGATGCCATTGCAACAGGTAATCAAAAAGCATTTGAGGATTTAGGTTTAAACACCACGGCAGCCAAAGGCATTACCGGCGATGTAAAAAACCTTACTGAGGACACCGGAAGCGCGTTGGTTGGTCAGGTAATAGCTATGCGGCTAAATGTGGCGGAATTTACGGCAAACTATAAAAACACGGCTGCCATGATGAGCCAGCAAATTGCACTTCAGCAACGAATAGCCGATAATACGGAGTTTTGCCGGAAACTGGAGAAGCTGGATCGAATGGACGCAACGATGGAGTATTGGCGGGTGAACGGAATGAAAGTGGTTTAGTTTATAGTTGGTAGTTTATAGTTAAGATATGACAGGAAAATGGTATTTAAACGGAAGCGATCTGTACACAACCTACGGAGCAGCCATCAAGAAAGGAAGCTATAATGATTTATTGCTTCCGCCTATGCCGCGCAAACGGTTGGAATATGAATATCTTGATCAGAACGGTGTGTCGGTTGACACAACCAGTGCGCTAACTTTTGCACCGAAACGTTTCAAAATGGAATTTATGTTGAGGGCATCGTCCGACACGCAATTTTGGACGCGTTATAACGCGCTGTTTGCTGCTCTGGCAATTCCGGGAACTGTAACGCTTCAAATAGTTGACCTGAACGAAACGTTTACATTGCTTTACGAAGGTGCATCCCGGGTGGAGAAACTCACTAAAATTGCCGGGGCCACAACGGTTTTTGCCGTGTTCGAAATTAATTTTCTTCAACCTATAGCAACCTAAGATATGACTCCGGAAGAAATGCAAAAACTGATCCACGAGCACTTTGCTGAATTCAAGAAATTTCACGGGGAAACGGTGCTAAAAATCGTTGGCATAGAAGCGGTAAATCATTACACGAAATCGTTCGTCAACGAGGGTTTTGAGGATACTACTATAAAAAAATGGCCGGATGTAAAACGGCGGGATCCCGCAAGTGAATGGTACGGCTTTTCGTATCGCAGCGATTCTGCCAAACCGGGCACTTCCAAAGGCAAAAAGGGAGAGGTCAAAAAAGGGTTAACCAATTTTTCTCCTGAAGCAACAAAAAACAAAATTCTGACCGGAACGGCGGATTTAAAAAATTCCATTCATTATGTCATTAAACCCGACCGGGTGACTGTTGGAACTGATAAGCCCTACGCGGCTGTTCACCAGTTCGGTATGCCGGCAAAAGTATTTGGTAAAGCGGGATTTGTAATGAAGCCGCGTCCGTTTATCGGCAAGTCGGAAGTGTTGAACAACGCCATTAGAGAAAAGATAGTAAAAGAACTGACACGTATTTTTGAACCTGAAATAAAATGAAAGAGCTATACCTGGCATTAATCACGCCAATAAAAAACACCGGAGCCAAATGGATAGACTTCGACAGCGGCCAGTTAGAAACGACCGAAAGCAGAAAAGCATTGAAATATCCGTGTGCTTTGCTTCGCTTCGCCTTTACACCCAATGACGTGACAGAGGAAAGCGACCAGCGGGAAAAGGCAACAATTACGCTGCGCCTTGCCTTTGATGCAACCGGTAGCCGCACATCGGCAGATACGCCCGATTCAGTTCTCACCCGGTCGTTAGACTGGACAACTCAGGCGGACGCATTATACAATGCATTACAATGCTTCGAACCGTCTGATTTTGAACAGTTGGAATGTATCGGAAGAGGTCAAGAACCACGCACCGACGGATTGGTAGTGTGGAAGATGACATTTACAACGGCAAGATGGCTGTTTAAGAGTTAAAAATAAAAAAATATCCTTTTTTATTGCATATTCAAAAACTTTAATTAATTTTGCCCCCGCAGTCCCGTTTAATATAATGCGCAGGCAAATCCGAGAAAAACTTATAGGAGCCTACGTGAGCCGTTTAGAACGGTATTTTTTCTTCATCATCCCCGCGTGGATTATGTTAGATGGGTCTGCAGCACGTAGGCTCTTTTTTTTTAATAATTGTTTTTTTATGAAAAAATTTTAAAAGTTATGCAGACCCAAAAGAAAGAAAACGCAGTTACGTACTGCCAGGCGTTGAACTTCAACGCAAGTGACAAACAGTTAACACCTGTTTTAATCAACAACGTACCCTACTTTGTGGTAGTTGAAGTGTGTGAAATCCTTGAAATAGGAAATGTGAGCGATGTCCTCAGCTGACATCGATACTATCGAGGTCAGGTCAAAACCGAGAGGTTAACATCGTAAATGAAAGCGGATTGTATAATCTGATTTTTCAAAGCAGAAAGCCAATTGCTAAGTTATTCCGTAAATGGGTAACCGGTGAAGTATTGCCAATCTTACGCCGTACCGGTAAGTATGAACAGATCCCGGAGCTAAAGGCTCTCCCTATTAAGCGAAACCATAACCGTATCACCAAGGAGCGGATGGTGTCTATACTTTCGGACGTGTGCCGGATTGATAACAGCGAACTTCGAATGAGTTTAACCAATAAACTTATAGGAGGGACACATGGTACGGTTTAATGAAACGAGTTATACCATTGAGGTAGAAACGGGTATATGCCCGAATGATGACCTTGCGATGACAATAGATGACATTATTAGCGTGCTCCAAGCTACCAGTGGTGACATGCGAGGTAATGATACCTATTATTATCTATTGGAACTACTCAGGGCAATGATGCCCAGTGTGGAGCAACTGAAAAAGCTAATAGCTTGAAAATAATTTTAATGAGTTTCCTTGTTTATTCAAGGAAACTCATTATTTTTGTAGTTATTATTAACCCTTTAAATTTTATAGCATGGAACCAGTCTCAGATACAACAGCTCTAATGGTAATTTTCTACATCATTGTCTTTATTATCTCAACTATTACGCTTATTTGTTTCTTTGTTTTATGTTCAAATGTTTCAAAGATTAAAAAAAAATACACTCAGAGCGATTCAGATGAATATTACCTTCAAAAAAACATAGGCGATAAGGAAAAGGCTTTTTACTATTTGCAGCGAGACTTTTTATTGAAAGATCGCACATTTATGGAAAACAACACTATTCAGTATTACAGTGATCAATTTAATAAATTAGGACTTGGCGTGCCGGTGGAACTGGCAAAGAAGTTTAAAAATAGGGGATTCAATGAGAACGGCACAAAAGCGTAATGAACCGGTTACAGCCGCAACCTGGTTTTGGGCTAACAAGAGATACGATGCGGGAGATATCTGTGAGCAGGAAGTTATAAAGATTGATTATTCATTGAGCCCGCGTGAGTTCTATGATGAGCATATTATTCCGGGAATGTTGAGAACATTGAAACGCGCTCTTAATGACCTCGAAAGAGGTATAAAGCGTCAGATAAAGCAAATTGATAAATACTCAAGTTATGATTAAAAGGTATTTAAATGTAGCTTAAGCTATAAATGAAAAGAGGTGTCTATTTGATTAGATGCCTCTTTTGTTTATAGTTATGTGTGTTACTTTTTTTGCACAATTTGTTTTAAAAAAGTGCACATTTTGTTTTTGCGATTATAATGGACATACATTTAGAAGGATTGATTCTTATTATAAGTTCAATCCTTTTTTTATACTTAAAGGTTAATTAAAGTTAACTCAAAATCCATATAATCTCTTCAAAACGTCTATAAATATAGGATTCATGAAATTTATATTTATTAATTTTCTATAAATACAGTACTATGTATTGCAAGGTACTAAAAAACCATTTATATTTGCAGCGTGATTCAAAATTAGTCGGTAGTGAATAGTTGGTAGTCGGTAGTAAAACTGAACTTTCAAACTTTGAACTTTCAAACTTTCAAACTTATATTTAATGATTACACTTAAAAACATCAACAAAACGTATGACATGGGACAAGCTTCTCTGCATGTTCTCAAAGGAATTGATTTACATATTGATAAAGGTGAATATATTTCCATTATGGGGGCTTCGGGGTCGGGAAAGTCAACGTTATTAAATATTTTAGGAATTTTAGATAATTACGATACGGGTGATTATTATTTGAACGAAATATTAATAAAGAATTTGTCGGAAAAGCAAGCAGCTGTTTACCGAAACGAGATGATTGGTTTTGTTTTTCAGTCATTCAACCTGATAAATTTTAAAAACGCACTGGAAAATGTAGCTTTACCCCTTTATTACAAAAATGTAAGTCGTAAGAAACGCAATATCATTGCCATGGAGTATCTTGATCAGATGGGGATAAAGGATTGGGCTTATCATTTACCGAATGAAATGTCGGGTGGGCAAAAGCAACGTGTAGCTATTGCACGGGCCATCATCTCAAAACCAAAAGTTTTACTGGCTGACGAACCTACCGGTGCGTTGGATAGTGTGACAACAGTAGAAATGATGAAGGTTCTAACCGAACTGAATTCCAATGGCCTGACTACTATTATTGTAACTCATGAAAAATCGGTAGCCGATGAAACAAGATCAATCATACATTTAAAAGATGGATTGATTGAAAGTTTTGAAAAAAAGTAAATATGCTAACTTGCCAATTAATTTGTATTTCAAACAACTAATTTACTATTCAACTTAATTAACTAATCATCATCGGATAATGTTCTCAATCAACACAATACAAGAAATAATCGCCAGTTTAAGGCATAATAAATTGCGAACGGTACTGACCGGATTGTCAGTTACCTGGGGCATATTTATTTTGATAGTTTTGCTTGGTGCCGGCAACGGATTGAAAAATGGTGTGACCAGCAATTTCAGCGAACGTGCTTCTAATTTAGTCCAAATGTGGTCAGGAACTTCATCATTACCTTACGACGGATTAAAAGCAGATCGTCAACTTCCGTTTGCTGAGAAACAAATTTCAGATGTCAAAACCGAAATGAAAGAAACCGATGAACAAACTGGTGTAATTGATAAGCAGCAGACCTTTACTTACAAAAACGAATACGGAGCTTATAGTATAAAAGGTGTAAATCCAACGTACAACGATATTTTTAAGTTGAAATTCTCGGACAATGGCGGTCGGTTTATTAACGAATTGGATTTGAAAGCTAACAAAAAAGTGATTGTAATTGATAAAAAAATTGAGGAAGTGCTATTTAAAGGCGAATCATCACTAGGAAAATATGTAAAAGTCGGGAATATTATGTTTCAGGTCATTGGCGTAAATTCAAAAGCAGAACGCTGGGGTGGTTCAAACGGTTACATTCCTTTCACAACAGCTCAACTAATTTACAATCCTGATAAGAAATTCAACAACATGGCTTTTACTGTGAACGGATTGCAAACCACCGAAGCCAACAATCAATTCAACGACAAATTGAAAGACGAAATGGCTGCAAGTCTGCGTTTTGACCCGAAAGACCCACGCGCACTCTGGATTTGGAATGCTCAACGCGATTACATTGAAACAATCAAAATCTTCGGAGGAATTACACTTTTCGTTTCCATAATCGGAATTTTCACTTTAATTGCCGGAATAGTTGGGGTTAGTAACATTATGTTGGTTTCTGTAAAAGAGCGAACACGTGAAATTGGAATTCGCAAAGCTATCGGCGCTCCGCCGGCATCCATTTTACGCTCAATAGTCATTGAATCAATCATGATTACAACCGTTTTTGGATATATTGGAATGATGCTCGGAATTGGCTTGACCGAAATGATAAATTATTTTATGGTTCAATCGGCTGCTCACAGTGCTTCTGAGACAGGAATGACTGTATTTAAAAATCCGACTGTTGAACTTTCAATTGTTTTGATTTCGACAAGTATTTTAATTATTGCAGGCGTCATTGCCGGATATATGCCGGCTCGTAGAGCGGTTCGAATTAAACCTATTGAAGCAATGCGGGAAGAATAAATTATTTACAATTTTTCATTTACAATTATGTTTGATATAAATCGTTGGCAGGAAATATGGTTCACCATAACACACAATAAATCGCGGAGTTTTTTGACAGCTTTCGGGGTTTTCTGGGGAATGTTCATGTTAGTAGTGATGGTTGGTGCCGGAGTGGCGCTTCAGCGCGGAATGACAGCCAATGTTGAAGGATTTGCAACAAATTCTTGCTTCTTTTGGACTGAAACTACTACCGAACCTTTTAAAGGCTTTAAAAAAGGAAGAAACTGGAATATTGTGAACGAAGATTTGCCGGTTTTACTTCGCAAAGTTCCTGAAATTCAGTATATGGCACCAGTTTTATTCGGAGGAAATTCTACAAACAATACTTCAAGAAGAGATAAATCAGGAACTTTTAATATAAAAGGAAATTATCCTTCTTACAATCTGATTGTTGAAAGCAAAATGATTTATGGGCGTTATATTAATGACATTGATTTGTCTGAAAAACGGAAAGTTTGTGTCATTGGCGAACGTGTTTACGAAGTACTTTTTGACAAAGCTGAGAACCCTGTCGGGAAAAACATTCAGGTGAATGGTATTTATTTTCAGGTGATTGGTGTTGCCCGAAATAAATCGACAGTAAATATCGGTGGAAAAGCAGAAGAATCGGTAATTCTGCCTTTCAGCACCATGCAACAAGCATTTAATCAGGGAAATCTGGTACATTTTATTGCTGCAACTGCACAACCGGGAATAAAAGTAAAAGTGATTCAAGATAAAATATCCGATGTTTTAAAAAACCTACACAATATTTCACCAACCGACAAAGCGGCTTTGACAGCTATGAATATCGAGGATCAGTTTACCATGTTTTTGTATCTCGGCTTGGGAATTGGGTTTTTAATCTGGTTTGTGGGCATGGGAACTTTGATTGCAGGTGGAATTGGCGTCAGCAACATTATGTTAGTCACCGTTCGCGAACGAACGAAGGAAATCGGGATTCGAAGAGCATTGGGAGCTACTCCGCGTAATATTATTTCGCAGATTTTGACCGAAAGCATAGTTTTAACGCTGATTGCTGGAATGGCAGGTTTGATGCTTGGCGTTGGGTTATTACAACTTGTCGGTTATGCATTAAGCAAAAGCGATCAGTTTTTCAAAGATCCGCAAATCAGTTTTGGAGTTGGAGTTGCAGCATTCTTTATTTTACTCGTTATTGGTACTTTCGCCGGATTTATACCTGCAAACCGTGCAATGAGCATTAAACCGATTGAAGCAATCAGAGAAGAATAAAAATAATTTACAATTTAAACATTTACGATTATAGAATAAAATAAAAAAACATTATGAAGAAAGTTTTAAAATTTGCATTGCTCATTATAGTAGCAGTGTTGGTAATCTGGACATTCTGGTTTTTATGGCAAAAATCCCGTCCTGTAATAAAGAAATATCAGATTGAAGAAGTAAAATTGGGTAATATCGAAAAACGAACTGTGGCAACCGGAAAAGTGGACCCGCGTAACGAAATTTTGATTAAACCTCAAATGTCAGGTATCATTGCTGCTATTTATAAAGAAGCCGGTGATCAGGTAAAAGCAGGTGATATTATTGCAAAGATTAAAGTTATACCGGATATGGTAAGCTTAAATGGTGCTGAATCAAGGGTTTCAAGAGCACAAATTTCGTTCGATCAATCAAAAAAGAATTACGATCGTGATGCTAAATTATTTGCTGATAAAGTAATTTCGAGTGAAGAATTCGAAAAAACGCAACTTCAGTACAATAATGACAAAGAAGAATTAAAAACAGCCAAAGATAACTTGAGTTTGACCCGTGATGGAATCAGCACTAATAGTGCAGCAATCAGTAATACTCTGGTTCGCTCTACAATAACCGGAACTATTTTGGATGTACCTGTTAAAGTGGGAAATTCGGTTATTCAGTCCAATAATTTCAATGATGGAACCACTATTGCTTCGGTGGCAAATATGAGCGATATGCTTTTTGTGGGTAAACTGGATGAAACCGAAGTAGGTCGTATTTCTGTTGGAATGCCAATGAACATTACTATTGGAGCTTTGCAGGATCAGAAACTGACGGCAAAACTTGAGTACGTTTCTCCAAAAGGGAAGGAAGAAAACGGTGCCATAATGTTCGAAATGAAAGCTGCTATAAAAGTGCCAAAAAACGTGTTTGTTCGTGCAGGCTATAGCGCAAACGCTGAGATTTTGTTAACAAAAGAAGATCGTCTGATAACTATACCTGAAAGCTGTGTTGAATTTGGAGGAGATACAGCATTTGTTTATGTGCTTAAAACAAAAGAACCACAAGCATTTACAAAAAAACAAGTGAAATTAGGTTTATCTGACGGTATCAAAATACAAGTAAAAAGCGGTTTGAAAGTTAAAGACAAAATTCGTGGTGCAGAGATTTTGGAAAAGAAACCGGAAATTCCTAAAAAAGAAGAGAAAAAATAATGTGATAATTTGAGAATAATTAAATCAAACCTATTAACTAATCAGCAAATTAACTCAATCAACCGATTACAAATGAGAACTAAAATATATATAATTCTGGTGGCACTTTTGGCAACTTCATTCATGAGTGCTCAAAAACCCTGGACGCTTCAACAATGTGTTGACACGGCTTTGGCTAAAAACCGAAATGTAAAGCAACAAGCTTTGACCAGAAAAACAAGAGAAGTTGCATACGAGCAAGCCAGAAATAATTTGTTGCCTAATTTGAATGCTTCTGCCAGTCAAAACTTTAATTTCGGGCGTTCATTAGGTGTAAATAATGTATATCAAAATACAAATTCGACGCAAACTTCATTTGGAATCGGCAGCTCTGTAACTTTATTCAACGGTCTCAAAATGAAGTATAACATTGAGGCCAAAAATGCCGACTTGAAAGCTTCTGAGGCTGATTTGGAAAAGATAAAACAAGATATTACCATGAGTGTGGCTGCCGGTTTTTTGCAAATTCTGCTCAATAAAGAACTTTTTCAAATTGCCTCTGACCAGTTGGATCTTACCAAAACCAAGATTGAACAACGAAAAGGACTCGTTGCTGCAGGTAAAATGGCCGAAGGCGAAATGTATGATCTGTTAGCCCAGGAAGCAAAAGAAGAACAAAGCAAAATTCAGGCTGAGAACACATTGAAACTTTCTTTGTTGGATTTGGCTCAGATTCTTGAACTCGATAACTTTGAAAACCTGGATATTGTTGCGCCTGAAAATTTATCCGAATCGGATTTACATCTTCTTTCGGCTGATGAAGTTTACAATAGCGCTATAACTCATCGTCCCGAAATTATTGGTGCTGAATATCGGTTGAAAAGTAATGAAAACAATGTACTTGTCAGCAAAGCCGACTTCTATCCGTTGCTATCATTTGGTGCTCAAGTTGGAACAGGTTATTATAATTTGAGCGGTATTCCGAATAACAGTTTCAGCCAGCAGTTTTCGAATAATATGAGTACATTGCTCGGTTTTAATTTAAATATTCCAATTTTCAACAAGTTCGCTATTCGCAATCAGGTTCGTACGGCTCAAATTGGCGTACAAAGCAACAAATTGAACGTGGAAAATGCAAAAATTGAATTGAAAAAGAGCATTCAGCAGGCGTATTATAATGCATTGGGAGCTAAAAGCCGTTGGGATGCAGCTCTAAAATCCGAAATTGCCAGTCGCGAAGCATATCGGTTTACCAATCAGAAATTTGAAGCTGGAAGAGCAACTTTGTACGAATTGTATCAGGCCAAAAGCAATTTGACACAAGTGCTTTCGGAACAGGCTCAAGCAAAATATGATTACTTTTTCAGAGTGAAAATGCTTGAGCTGTTGAAATAAAAAGTCAATTTAAAAAATTGAAGATTTTAAAATGATGACAAATTAGGGAATAAAAGGTAAAAAGTCTTGAACTGCAGTACTTACTTGTAATTTCTTAGCTCTTATTCTGAAATCTAAATTTCTCGTAACTCTAACTAAAAAATGAATGCAGATAACATTAAATCGCAAATGCGAAAAGGATACCTGGAATATTGCATTCTGCTTATTCTAAGGAAGAAGCCAGCTTACACTTCGGATATTATTGCCGAACTGAAAGACGCAAAATTAATTGTAGTGGAAGGAACATTATATCCTTTGCTCACCAGGCTGAAAAACAGCGAATTGCTGGATTACCGTTGGGAAGAATCCACGCAAGGGCCTCCACGAAAATATTATGAAATGACTCCACAAGGTGCAGCTTTTCTTGACGAATTAGAAGGTGTCTGGGATGAAATTAATAATGTGGTAAAGAAAATCAAAGAATCATAGATTAACAGTTGTAAAAATTAAATAATATGAAAAAAACATTAACTGTAAATTTGAATAACATCGTTTTCCATATCGATGATGATGCGTATGAAATGCTCCAGACTTATCTCCACGAAATTGCTGATCATTTTAAATCAGAAGACGAGAGAAAGGATATTATGACCGATATCGAAGCTCGCATAGCCGAACTTTTTACAGAAAAACTTCAGAAAAACAAGAATGTAGTTAATCTCATTGATGTTCAGGAAATTATTGAAATCATGGGCAAACCGAGCCAGTATACCGGCGAAGAAGATGAAGCCGAGCCTGCTCCAAAAGCTGATAAAAAGCAACAAAAATCACGTCGTTTCTACCGCGATCCTGAAAATGCCATTTTGGGAGGTATTGCAGGCGGGCTGGCTGCTTATTTCAACTTAGATGTAACGGTGGTACGTATTATTTTGGTTTTGTTGGTTTTTCTCGGTGTAGGTTTTATTGTGCCAATCTACATTGTAGTTTGGTTTGTTGCTCCGGCAGCATTGACTGCATCACAAAGACTTGAAATGCAAGGAGAAGATGTGACAATAGAAAACATAAAAACCGAAGTAAACAATGTAAAAAACTACATGGAAAGCGAAAAATTCAAAAATTCGGCAACCACTGTTGGCGAACGGATTCTTGAAATTTTACGTTGGTTTTTCAAAATTATTTTTGGTTTTATTGGTGCTGTATTAGGAATGATAGGAATTATAGTGATTGGTGCATTAATTCTGGGACTTTTTTTACTGATTTTTGAACCCACTGTATTTCATGGTTTTAGTCCTGATATAATTTCAAATTGGGCAGTCATAACTCCAGAAAAAATGATTTTATTAATTATCTCGTTAATTTTAATAATCGGATGTCCTATATTTTTACTTATTTATTGGGCAATTCGTCTTTTATCCGGTCAAAAGCATTCAAATCATACTGCTTCGTGGGTAGTATTAATCCTTTGGCTTGCAGGATTGTTTATGTTTTTCAGTGCAGGTGCTGGAGCTTTTATACATTTTCGTAATAACGATGGGCATCCATTTAGATTAACCTGGAGCGATGATAATAAGCCGTTTGTGGATGAAAATCGGAAAGTTGAACCATTTCATGCCGTTGAAATTTCAGGTAATTTTGAATTGACTCTTATAAAAGATTCTGCTCAAAATATCATAATTTCAAGTCCCGATGACTTTAAGTCGGAAGTGATTACAATCGTAGAAAATGGAGTGCTCCACATCTATTCAAACCAAATTTTATTAAACAGAACGCTGAAAATCAGCATTTCATCTGATTCTTTAAAAAGTTTAGTTGCGAAAGGTGCTTGTAAAATTCAGACAGACGCACAATTGGTTAATTCCGATTTTTCACTTCAACTTCTTGGTGCAAGTGAAGCAGATTTGGATATGAAAATTGCAAGAGTATTTAATTTGGAGGCAAAAGGTGCTTCGAAGGTAAATGTTAAGGGCAATTGCCAAACATTTAAAATAACTGGAATAGGCGCCAGCGAAATTGAAGCAGAAGAACTGATAGCAAAAAACGTTTTAGTTCATGTGAGTGGGGCGACTCATGCTCAGGTATTTGCCTCTGATAGCATAAGCGCAGAAGCATTTGGCGCTAGTGAAATTGAATGCAAAGGACATCCGAAATTCATTAATAAAATTGAAAAAGTCGGTTCAAGCATTAATATCGAATAAAGTCGTTTATTGATAGATTCATTGAAAAACCTGCATGCAAATTTTGCAATGCAGGTTTTTCAATACTATCGAAATTGAATTTAACAGAATGAAAATCGTTCATTATTGAAAAAATCAGAATTATTGAAAGAAAGTTGTATTTTTGTCGTTCTGAATAGTAAATAGAAGCTAACAGAAAACTGCATATTCGTATGAAAAATCTTTTTATCACATTTTCAGTCATTTTGTTAAGTATTTCAACCTTAACCAATTGTGGTGATGCTGATATTTTTTCAATGAACGAAAAAACAGTTCATTTAAAAAGAGGAGGTGATTTATCCGATGCTCTTTTATTATCCGATTTGAATGCAATTACAGAACTCACCATTACAGGTGTTATTGATAGTCGCGATTTTAAAACAATCCGAGACAGGATGCCTAAATTGACTGAATTAGATCTGAGCAAAGCTACAATTGCAGCATACAAAGGCTACGAAGGTACTGGTGGTACGAGTGTTTATGAATATCCACAAAACACAATTCCTATCTATTCTTTTTATAATCCAACTTCAACAACAAGTAAAACTTCCTTAATTAAAGTAACACTTCCAACATCACTTAAATCGGTTGGAGTTTCTGCATTTGCCGGATGCACCGGTCTGACAAGCATTACTTTTCCTTTCACACTTAGTAAAATCGATGACCGAGCCTTTGCCCGATGCAGTGGAATGACCGGAAAGCTTTCCATTCCGGCTTCTGTTGATACAATTGGCTATTCTGCCTTTACTTATTGCACGGCATTATCTTCGCTTCAACTTTCAGATTCGCTTATTTCAATTGGCGAATCGGCTTTTAATGGTTGTACAGGACTAAAAGGATCTTTAAATATTCCAACCAAGGTTAAAACCATAAACGATAGGGCATTTGCTTCCTGTAAAGGATTTGATCAGGTAGATATTCCTGCTTCGGTTGAAACTATTGGTTATTATGTTTTTCTGGATTGTGGTTGTCCTGTTTATGTTTCAACTGATAATCAAAATTTTATGAGTAATGACGGAGTTTTATTTGATTTTTCTCAAATGACATTGAAGTATTTTCCGGCAAGTAAGTCTGGAAAATATGAAATCCCATCAACCGTTATGATTATTGAAAATTCAGCTTTCTCCAATTGTACTAATTTAACTTCTGTTGTAATTCCATCGTCAGTAATGCTAATCGGCGATTATGCTTTCCAAAACTGCATCGGATTAACAGGAACATTCAATATCCCGGCAACTCTTTTCTCTTTTGGTATTTTTGTTTTCGAAGGATGCAGCAGCATTTCTGCATTTAATGTAGAAGCCGGTAATCCTTCATATTCGAGTACAGATGGCGTTCTGTTTGATAATTCGCAAACTATATTGTACCAATTTCCTCCAGCCCGAACCGGAACCTATGCCATCCCTTCTACGGTTACCAACTTAAGTCAGGGAGCGTTTTTGGGTTGTGCCAATTTGACTTCGGTGAGCATTCCTGCTACGGTAAATGCTATTGCTGACAGAGTTTTTATGAATTGCAGCGGTTTGAAATCTATTTACGAATATGCCACTACTCCTATCCCATTTAGTAACGATAAAAAAATAACTTCCTGGTCGGTTTTTGATAATGTAAATAAAACGAATTGTACTTTATATGTTCCGGCAGGTACAAAAACTGTTTATAAGATTGCAAATCAATGGAAAGATTTTATAAATATACTTGAAATGTGAAAGATTCAGATAAATTTAACGAGAAGAGATTGTCTGATTTTAATTGTTCTCATTTTGAGTAAATTGTCAACTTAAAATTAGGATTTAATTTTGGTTCAGCATAATGAATCAAAATAATGAATAGTTATTGATAAAGAAAATAAAAAAGGCATATTTTGAGACAACTTCAGGTCTTTGCATCCTGAAATTAATTATTGTTGTGAATTAAAATTTCCTTGCTTATATTTTTGAACAATTTTTTCTAACAAAGCATCTTCTCCTATCGAATCGTAACGGGCTTTTAGGTCTTCTTGAAAGATTAAACCTACAGTATACCAGAAGGTTGCAGGAATACCTCCTTTATAAGTTTTAATCAAACCATATGCACTCTCGTTTGTTTCTCTTGCAAGAAGTTTAAGCAACAGTTTACCCTGAGAATAAGACATATTTCGAATATCTTTTTCATATTGATTAAATAGTTCTTTCTCTGTTTTCTTAATTAATCGCCTTCTTTCCTGTTTGTCGGTCATATTTGTTAATTGCGCATCAAGTTTTTGAACTATTTCCCTGGTTCTCAATACATAAGGATATAATAATTTCAAATTTCTTATTACCCTATAATTATCATAATAAAACTTTCTTTCTTCATAATAATTGCGGTTATTATTAATGACGTTTTGTTGTGTTACTTTTATATTTTCTGGCTTAATCTCTTGTTTCGGCAAACTATCATCCGGCAAGGTATTCTTAATATCTTGAATCGTTTTTTTTATTTCTGCTAAAAGTTCAGAGTCTTTATTTGCAGGTTGAATAGTTTCTTCGGCATTTTTAGAAGATTCTTCCAAATTTTCTAAATTCTTTACAGTTTCTTTAGGCTGATTTTCTTTTATATTTTCGCTTTGATTTTTTTCGATTTCAGTTGGTGGTAATGGAATCTCCTCCAAGAGTTGAAATTGAATGGCTAAATCCTTATCTGAATCGAGTTTTGAATTAAACGAAAGAAAATTTTCACCAGGCTCTATAGACAGCATCAAAATAAATAATCCATTTATCAACAGAGTAATCGAAGCTGCTATTATTTGAGATTTATGTTTATTAAAAATGTCCATTTATGAATCTATTCCTATCTGAGCAAAATGAGTACAAAGATAAAGATTTATTTCTGCTTTGAAGGGAGTAATGATTTAAAAGAAATATGAAAAAACCTTTTTATCATCCTATTAATTTTACAGATTAGCTGACTGATTAAATTCTTTTTGTACCTTTGTTCAGCAAAATCAATTCTAATAAATGTTTGATGTATCTTCGAAAACCAGATTGGCTCAAAACAAAATTGCAAAGCAATGAACAATTTGTAAAAGTGAATCAGATTGTAAAAAAACACAATCTTCATACTATTTGTTCAAGCGGTAAGTGTCCGAATATGAGCGAATGTTGGAATAAAGGGACAGCAACTTTCATGATTTTGGGGGATATTTGTACCCGTTCATGCCGGTTTTGTAACACACATACCGGACGTCCACTCCCACCCGATTCGATTGAACCTATTCAGGTTGCTGAATCGGTTAATTTAATGAAATTATGTCATGCTGTGATAACTTCAGTAGACCGTGATGACCTGCAGGATGGCGGAGCAAAACATTGGGCTGAAACAATCCGGGTTATTAAAAGATTAAATCCAACTACTACCTTAGAAGTCCTAATTCCTGATTTTGATGGAGACACTGAATTATTAGATTTGCTTATAGCTGAAAGACCAAATATTATTTCACATAATTTGGAAACTGTTCGAAGATTGACTCCGTCAATTCGTTCAAAAGCAAAGTACGAAACAAGTTTATCTGTTTTATCATATATTGCATCACAAAATATCGTTGCAAAAACTGGTATTATGCTTGGGTTAGGAGAAACTCATGATGAAGTAGTGACTTTAATGGATGATGCTTTATCTGCAGGTTGTAAAGTTTTAACTATTGGTCAATATATGCAACCATCCAGTAAGAATATCCCTGTAAGTGAATATATTACACCCGAGAAATTTGAAGAATACAGACAAATTGCACTTTCTAAAGGGTTTATTAAAGTTGAAAGTGCGCCTTTAGTACGGTCATCCTATTGTGCTGAAAATCATGTTATGTAATATTACATTTCTCTTTCAACTATTCTTTCCAAACTCAGACGAATTTTAACAACCTCTATTTCACGATATTATTTGCTATTAATTTAAATTGAGCATTTATTTTGGTTGCTAATACTAATAAAATTTTTTGACGCTAATTTGTTATTGTTACAATTATATAATTAATATATATAAATCATATATAGTTAATGATTTTAATCGGAATGTGTACTATAATAAAAAAATTATATCTATATTTGTCACGTAAATCTAAAACAATTGATTTCGAAAGAGCTCTTTATTTAATATTCTTCAGTATAGACAACTGACAATCATTTACTTATTTCTATTTCAGAAAGTTTTTTCAAGAAATATTTGTTTTGATAAATAAATTTACCGACTTTGTAATATTATCTATTACTAAGTTTTATTTATTCACACCTAAAACTACAGCATTATGAAAGACGTTCAATTTGAAAATGAATTAGTAGCGCTTCAAAGCAATATGCGTAATTTTGCATTTTCACTTACATTAAACCGTGATGATGCAGAAGATTTATTGCAAGACACTACGCTTAAAGTATTGGATAATCAGGAAAAATTTACTGATAATGTCAATTTTAAAGGTTGGGTATTAACTATTATGAAGAATATCTTCATAAACAATTACCGTAAAATTGTACGAAATCAAACCGTTGTTGATAAAACTGAAGACTTACATCATTTAAATTTACCACAAAATTCCGGTTTCGATAGTCCTGAAGGGTCTTATGCCATTGGTGAAATTTCCAATAGTATTGCAGCTTTTGCGGACGAATATCGCATTCCTTTTTCCATGCATATTCAAGGATTTAAATATGAAGAAATTGCACAACACATGAATTTACCAATCGGAACTGTTAAGAGTCGCATTTTCCTGGCTCGCAAAAGACTTCAAGAACAACTTAAAGATTATCGTTATTAGTTCGTTTTCATTGTATAACAACAAATTAAATTATAAAAATTAAGCCGAAGTATAATACTTCGGCTTTTTTGTTTAAATTTGAACTAAATTTATAGAATGAAAAATTTGAATTAAAAAATTTGTATATTTGTAGTTTTCTCTAAAAACTTGAAATTATTTTTAAAACATAGATTATGAAACATTTCCCACCATCAGAATTGATAATTAATAGTGATGGAAGCATTTTCCACTTGCATTTAAAACCTGAACAACTTGCCGACAATGTAATTTTAGTGGGTGACCCAGGAAGGGTTGCTTTAGTTGCAGCTTATTTTGATTCACAGGAATGTTCAGTTTCTAGTCGTGAGTTTAATACAATTACCGGGGTGTATAAAGGCAAACGCATTTCGGTAATTTCTACCGGAATTGGAACAGATAATATTGATATCGTCATGAACGAATTGGATGCGTTGTCAAATATCGATTTCGAAACAAGAACTGAAAAACCTGATTTTCGTCAGTTAACTATTATAAGAATAGGCACTTCAGGTGGTATGCAATCTGAAATTCCACTTGGTAGTTCTTTGATTTCAGAAAAATCAATTGGTTTTGATGGGATGCTTAATTTCTATGCCGGACGTGATTCGGTAAGTGATTTAGCGTTTGAAGAAGCTATGAAAAAACATTTGGTATGGAATCCACAATTAGCAGCTCCTTATGTGGTAGACGCTGACATAGAATTAGTTAACCGTATCGGACAAAATGATATGTTACGGGGTGTAACGATTTCCGCAAACGGTTTTTACGGACCACAAGGTCGTGTATTGCGGGTTGATTTGGCCGATATGCACCTGAATGACAAAATTGAAAGTTTCCGATATGGAAAATATAAAATCACTAATTACGAGATGGAAGGATCAGCCATTGCAGGGCTTTCTAAATTAATGGGACATAAAGCTATGACTGTTTGCTGCATAATAGCTAACAGACGAGCTGAAGCAGCCATTACTGACTATAAACCCTATATTGAAAAACTGGTTACAAAAGTTTTAGAACGTATATAAAACCTCAAAAAAGCCTGAATATATGATAATTGACAAAGCTTCTTACAATTATTATCTTGAACAAGATTTAAAAGCTTATCAACTGAAGAAATTATCTTTTTATAATTATTGGTGGATGGATTCTGTCCGATTTCAATGTCGATTACGCAAAATTGAATATTTATTCAATGTACGAAAAAGAAATATATTTTGTCGGATATATCGTGTTATTCTTGAAATAATTAATCATCGCTTAGCTGTGCGTTTAGGATTTTCAATTCCAAAAAATGTTTTTGGTGCTGGACTTTGTTTAGTTCACTATGGGACAATAGTTGTAAGTCAAAATGCAATTGTAGGCGAAAATTGCCGTATTCATCCATCAACGTCAATTGGATATTACAATGGCGCTCCCACTATTGGAAATAATGTGTATATTGGACCTGGAGCCAAACTTTATGGTAATATCACCATTGGAAATAATGTCTCAATTGGAGCAAATGCAGTTGTTAATCATAATATTCCCGATAATGTTACTGTAGGAGGTATTCCTGCTCAAATTATTTCTCATAAATCCTCCTTGGATAATGGAGTATTTCCTGATAATTTTATAAAAAAGGAACATGAATGAACATTTCTAAAACCATAACAGCCATTTCTACCCCTCCAGGTATTGGAGGAATTGCAGTAATTAGGGTATCAGGAAATGATGCATTATTATACAGTAATGCAATTTTTGTATCTAAGAAAAAATCTTTTTCATTATTACAACAGAAACCTAACTCGGTGAGTTTTGGAATCATTGTTAATACTCATAATGAAGCGATTGATGACGTATTAATATCTGTATTCCGATCACCTCATTCATTTACNGGTGAAGATGTGGTGGAGATCTCNTGTCACGGTTCGGTATTTGTTCAGCAACAAATATTGCAGTTNTTGATTGAACAAGGATGTGTTTTAGCTCAACCCGGTGAATTTACACAACGTGCTTTTTTGAACGGCAAAATGGATCTTTCCCAAGCCGAAGCAGTGGCCGATTTGATAGCTTCAACATCAGCCGCTTCACATCGAATGGCGTTAAATCAAATGCGTGGTGGATTCTCAAATGAATTGCAAAAGCTTCGCACACAATTACTTGATTTTGTTTCGCTTGTTGAATTAGAATTAGATTTCAACGAAGAAGATATAGAATTTGCAGATCGAAGTAAATTAAAAGTTTTAGCTAATGATATCGAAATGCTTATGACAAAACTATCTGACTCATTCCGGGTTGGAAACGCAATTAAAAATGGTATTCCTGTTGCTTTGGTGGGTGAAACTAATGTTGGCAAATCTACTTTGTTAAATTTATTACTAAATGAAGACAAAGCTATTGTATCTGATATTCATGGAACAACGCGTGATTCAATTGAAGATTCGATAAATATAAACGGTATCACATTTCGTTTTATAGACACAGCCGGTATACGAAACACGAAAGATAAAGTTGAAAATATGGGCATTGAGCGAACGTATCAAAAGATTGAACAGGCTGCTATTGTCTTATGGATAGTTGATTGTACGCAGGTTTGTGAACATATCGAATGGCTTACTGATCGTATTGCAAAACGTGCGGAAGGGAAAAAAATAATTTTAGTTTTCAATAAAATTGATAAAATTGCCGAAGATGAACGTGAAATACTCAGTCAACTTTTTGAACAATTTGAAAGTGAACGCATTTATATTTCAGCGCGCGATCGTATTAACACAGATGGCCTTCAAAAAGCTCTGATTGAAGCTGCACAATTGCCTGAAATAAACCCCGGAGATGTAGTTGTTAATAATATTCGACATTTTGAGGCTTTGCAAAATGCGCTTAGAGCCATTAGTCGAGTTATTGAAGGATTAGATTCTGGCATTTCCGGAGATTTTCTTTCTCAAGATATTAGGGAAAGTATATATTTTATTGGAGAAATAACCGGTCAAATATCTAACAATGAAATACTTGGAAATATATTTGGGAAATTTTGTATCGGAAAGTAAAACCAAGAATTAAAAATTATTTATGGTTCAGGTTTTCACATAAAAAAACCGATACACAAACGTATATCGGTTTTTTATAATTTTGAATTGAAAACTTATTCAGCTACTACTTCAAAATCAACTTCAACAGTTACTTCTTTGTGAAGTTTCAGTGTAGCTTTGTATGAGCCGACTTCTTTAATGGCATCTTTTAGTACAATTACTTTGCGGTCAACAGCAAATCCTGCTTTTTCGAAAGCATCAGCCAATTGGATAGGACCAACTGCGCCAAAGATTTTGCCTGTTGTGCTGGTTTTTGCGCCTACAGTTAAGGTAATGTCTTTTAGTTTCTCAGCCAATTCAAGGCTTTCGTTTTTAATACGTTCCAGTTTATGAGCACGTTGTTTCAAATCTTCTGCCAACATTTTTTTAGCCGATGCAGTTGCCAACACAGCTTTTTTTGTTGGAATCAGGAAGTTACGACCGTAACCATCTTTTACTTTCAGAATATCGCCTTTGTAACCTAAGTTACTTACATCTTCTTTTAATATAATTTCCATACTTTTTCCTCCTTCTTAATTATTTCATCATATCGGTTACATAAGGAAGCAACGCGATGTGGCGTGCTCTTTTAACTGCTTGAGCTACTTTGCGTTGATATTTCAACGAAGTACCGGTAAGGCGACGTGGAAGAATTTTTCCTTGTTCGTTCAGGAATTTTTTCAAAAATTCCGCATCTTTATAATCGATGTATTTAATACCGCTTTTTTTGAAACGACAGTATTTTTTCTTTTTTACATCTACTGAGGGTGGAGTTAAATATCTGATATCTCCGTTGTTTGCTGCCATGGTTTAGTTCTCCTTTACTTCTTTAGATTTAAGACTCTTTCTTTTTTCGGCGTATTCGAACGCATACTTGTCCAAACGGAACGATAAGAAACGTAAAACACGTTCGTCGCGACGGAACTGGGTTTCCAGCGTAGCGATTACTGTCGATTCTGCATCAAATTGAAGCAACGAATAAAAACCTGTCGATTTCTTTTGGATTGGATACGCCAATTTGCGCAATCCCCAATTTTCCTCATTGGTAATAATCGCACCATTTTCTGTCAAAATGGCTTTGTACTTTTCTACCGCTTCCTTCATCTGGACATCAGACAAAACGGGAGTTAGAATGAAAACGGTTTCATAATGATTTAACATACTGTTTGTTAGCTTTTAATGAATGAATATTTTGTTTTTTATTAAAGCGGGGACAAAGATAGGAATAAATCTTTGATTGACAAAGAGCTAATTTGATGAAAATGAATTTTAATTAAAATACTATCATAAAAATTTATTTAAATCGCTGAAAAACAATTATATTTTCAAATCCATCGGGGGTTTTTATCCAATTTTTCAAGACTCCGTTAGTTTCGTAGCCTTCTTTTTCAAACATATGTCGGCTGGCGATATTATTTTCAGCAATTTGGCAATAGAGTTGGTTTATTTTAAGGAAGTTGAAAACATAGTCTTCCACCAAAAGCAGAGCGGCTTTGGCATAACCATTTCCCTGAAATGCAGTGTCAACAAACAGTCCGAGCGCGACGCGGCTGTGGTGAAGATCAAAATCGAATAAATCAACTGTACCAATGGTTTCACCGGTTTTTAAACTAACCATCATCAGTCGAAGTTGCTTATTTTCGTAAATATCTTTGTCGGAATTCAGAATATATTGTTTCAGTTGGAAATGAGAATACGGATTCCGGGTATTGCCCACAGCCCATAGTTGGGGATTGTTTTCCCAAGCATATAATTTTTCCAAATCTTCTGGTTCAACAGCACGAAGCCGTATAATTTCGTTTTCTAACAACACCTTTTATAATTTACAATTTAATTATTTACGATTTCCTATTAACTGGTTAATTATTACTCAATGCTTGAAGATCAATATAAATTACTGTCTAATAATCTTTTTTAAAAAACCTTTTTTTTTAGACTGATATTCGGAGTCAATTTCGGTTGTTATAGGTTCAAGATATTTTCCGGTAGTAATCATTCGGTAAATAATTCCCCAATCGGGTAAACCGCCCAGATTCCTATCGTCGATAAACAAATCGACTTTGAGTTTTCGGGGTTCGGAATGCTCAGATGATTCTTCGGGATAATTACTGTTGACAGCGTAAAATTCTAATCCTCGCTCTCGACAAAATTCCACTGCTTCTTCCAGTTCTTTACCTTCACGTACAGACCATAATACTAATTGATTTTCAGGATTTTGTTGAAGTCGTTTCAGCGAGTCTATGGCAAAAGGTAATTCTTTCCCTATTTTTGGATATTCGTGAGTTACTATGGTTCCGTCGAAATCTACTGCTATAATCATAATTTAGTTTGAAAATTTGAAGGTTTGAAATTAGAAAGAACTGGTTACTGAAAACTGTTGACTGATAATTGATTATTCTTCTTTGTCTTCCAATTTAAGATCTGAAATTATTTTTGCTTCTGTAGGTTTGCAAAAAAGCAATGCAATAGCTGAAATTCCGGCACAGAAAATCATCGATTCAGTACGAAGAATATAAAAAGCTATTACGCTAAAAACCAGACCAAAACCGATGATTAACAATCTCAAAGTTGCTCCTGATGAATATTTGTTGAGTTTAGTATATCGATCTTCTATTTTACACCATTTTTGTGTATTTCGGTGAAAAATAGCTAGTGCAGCTGGTATTGATACAATTAAATAAAGTATCACGACAGAAGATAAAGTAATGCTAAATGTGCTTTTGATATCTACTGTGTTTTCGCTATTCATATTTATCAAATAACCAATAATAGTAGCTAAAATGGTAACGGTGTAAATAAGATAATAAGTAAGATTGATTTTTTTTAGGATTCTTTCCATTGTTGTTTATTATTTAAATGAATTTGTAAATTCTACCCTATTTAATATCGAACGACCGAGGGTTACTTCGTCGGCATATTCGAGTTCATCACCAATAGCAATTCCACGTGCAATGGTTGTGATTTTAATGTTTAACGGAGCAAGTTTGCGAAAAATATAGAAGTTTGTTGTGTCACCTTCCATTGTTGTACTTAAAGCAAGAATGACTTCCTTTACATTTTCATCCTTAACACGCCGAACCAGACTTTCTATTTCCAAATCGCTTGGTCCGATGCCATCCATTGGCGAAATTATTCCACCCAATACGTGATATAATCCCCTGAACTGCTGCGTGTTTTCAATTGACATCACATCCTTAATGTTTTCAACCACACACACAGTTTCGTGATCTCTTGAAGAATTTCCGCAAATGCGACAAATTTCGTTATCCGAAATGTTGTGACAAACCTTACAGTAAATAATTTCTTTGCGCAATTGAATAAACGAATTTCCAAAAACTTCCACTTCGTGTTCTGATTGTTTCAACAAGTGCAAAACCAGCCGCAGTGCCGTTTTGCGACCGATTCCGGGTAGTTTGGCAAACTCGTTTACCGCGGTTTCGAGTAAGGAGGATGAAAATTGCTGGATACTCATGTTCTGTTTTTCAATGCAGCTGCAAAATTATAAAAAAAAACGGTTCAAAACTATTTTTACACGAAGCAATTGTTTTCGGGGGTTTTTAGTTATTTTTGTACGTTTTTGAATTAAAAATTTAATTTGCATGTCGGGATTTTCTATTTTGCTTATCATTGTTGTCTATTTTTTGACATTATGGCTCATATCCTATTTTGTAGGCAGAAAGAGTACGAATAATGACGCTTTCTTTTTAGGAAATAAAAAATCGCCATGGTGGGTGGTGGCAATCGGCATGGTGGGTTCGTCCATTTCAGGGGTGAGTTTTGTGTCGGTTCCCGGCATGGTGGGTAACATTGATTTTACGTACATGCAAACTGTTTTCGGGTTCTTTTTCGGATATCTGTTGATTGCCAACGTGCTCTTACCATTGTATTATAAAATGAATCTGACCAGTATTTATACCTATTTGGAAGAGCGTTTCGGAAAATATACATATAAAACCGGTGCATCGTTTTTCCTTCTTTCGCGTACCATTGGTTCCGGAGTGAGGTTGTATCTGGCAACACTTATTTTGCAACATTTGATTTTTGATGCATGGCATATTCCGTTTGTGGTGACGGCATCTGTAGCGGTTTTTCTGATTTGGCTTTACACCCACCGAAGCGGAATTAAAACCATTGTGTGGACAGATACTCTTCAAACCATTTGTTTGATTACTGCGTTGGTTTTGATGGTTATTCAGGTTTCTAAACAATTGAATTTTAACCTTGGAGAGTTTGCAACCTCCATGATAAATTATAAGCACTCACGCATTTTTGTGTTTGACGACTGGCATTCGAAGCAAAACTTTTTCAAACAATTTTTCAGTGGAATATTCATTGCAATCGTGATGACCGGACTTGATCAGGATATGATGCAAAAGAATCTGACTTGCAAAAATCTACGCGATGCTAAGAAAAACATGTATTGGTACGGCATCTCGTATGTTCCACTGAATCTGTTGTTTCTGACATTAGGAGCAATGTTGCTTATGTTGGCAACTAAAAACAATATTGCTTTACCGGCTTCGTCCGATGATATTTTGCCATTGTTTGCGGCGCAATATTTGGGTCCGGTAGTGACGTTTTTATTTGTAATTGGAATTATTGCAGCTACTTTTGCCAGCTCTGATTCTGCGTTGGCTTCGCTTACCACTTCGTTTTCGGTTGATATTTTGGGGGTAAAACATAACGAACCGAAAGTTGCTGAACGAAAACGAAAATATACACATATTGGCATGTCGGTTTTATTTGTAGCGATAATTCTCATTTTTAAAGTGTTGAATAATAAAAGTATTATTGATGCCATTTATACCATCGCTTCTTACACTTATGGACCACTTTTGGGATTGTTTGCTTTTGGACTGTTTACCAAACGACAAGTGCGTGATAAAATGGTTCCGATAATTGCAATAATTTCGCCTTTGCTTTGTTATGGTTTGAATTCGTTGACTACAAATTTATTCAACTATCCGCTTGGATATGAATTATTAATGATTAATGGGTTGATTACGTTTGGAGGAATGTATCTCTTGTCGTTAAATCGTGGAAATATTGAATTGTTGAAACCATAAATTGTTTTCTTTAACTTCTTTTCTCGTAACTTGTAACTAAAAAAACATGGAAATAAAATCTGCAGAATTTATTATCAGCAATACCGATTATCTGAAATGTCCTGATAGTCGTTTGCCGGAATATGCTTTTATCGGGCGTTCGAATGTAGGAAAATCGTCACTTATCAATATGCTTTGCAATCGCAAGGATTTGGCTATGACTTCGTCGAAACCGGGAAAAACGCTGTTAATCAATCACTTTTTGATAAATAATAATTGGCATTTGGTAGATTTACCCGGCTTTGGGTATGCCACAGCTGGAAAAAAGATGCGCGATCATTTACAGGAAATTATTGAAAATTACATTCTCAACCGGGAACAATTGACTTGCCTGTTCTTGTTGATTGATTGTCGACATGAACCGCAGAAAATCGATCTCGAATTTATGGAGTGGTTGGGAGAAAATGGAGTTCCTTTCTCGGTCATCTTCACAAAAATGGATAAATTGACACATGCTAAAGGCAAAGAAAATATTCAGGTTTACAAAGAAAAATTATCCGAACAATGGGAAGAATTACCACCTGTTTTCCTTACTTCATCTGAAAAACGAGTTGGACGGGATGAACTTCTTGAGTATATTGAAGAAATTAATAAAAGCTTAAAATCAATAGTTTAAGACGGCACTTTGCTTAATTCACAAATAAGAAAATTTATGTTTTAAATTCAGTTTCAAAAAATCATCAGAATTACAAATCAAAAAAAATAAGCACAAAAAAGAGTGATATTATTATTAAATAAAATCATTCTGTTTCATTTCGTAACCAACATATAAATTACAAAAACGATTATCTGCAATTAATTCAAATTTCAATCATTATGATTAATTTTGCATGATTATAATGACATTAATATATTAAAAATGAAATTCACCAAAATGCATGGAACCGGCAACGACTATATTTACGTGAATGGTTTCGTAGAAAAAATTGACAATCCGACTGAATTTGCTATTCGTTGGAGCGACAGACACAAAGGAATAGGCTCAGATGGTTTAGTATTAATCTTACCATCAGAGACTTGCGATTTTAGAATGCAAATGTTGAATGCCGATGGCTCTGAAGCTGAAATGTGTGGAAATGCTTCACGTTGTATCGGTAAATTTGTTTATGATAAAGGTTTAACAACAAAAACCGAATTAACATTAGAAACATTGGCAGGAACCAAAAAATTGAAATTATTTTTAGGGTCTGACAATGTAGTGGAAAGTGTTACAGTTGATATGGGTGAACCCATTCTGGAATCTGCTTTAATACCGACAACCATAGAAAAATCAAGAGTTGTAAACGAACATGTCATTTTCGACGGTTCGATTGAATATAATATTACCTGCGTTTCGATGGGAAATCCTCACGCAGTAATTTTTACTAATGACATTGACAAACTAGATTTACCAAAAATTGGTTCCAAAATTGAAAATGCATCCATTTTTCCATGTCGCACAAATACAGAATTTATTGAAATAATTTCGAAAGACAGGATGAAAATGCGCGTTTGGGAACGTGGTTCAGGTGAAACAATGGCATGTGGAACAGGCGCTTGTGCCTCGGTTGTGGCCGGAGTTTTAAATGGCTTGTCTTTTCGCAAAACCACTGTGGAGCTTATTGGTGGTGAACTGGATATTGAATGGAACGAACAAAACAATCATGTTTACTTAACAGGAAGCGCGACAACTGTCTTCGAAGGTGAAATATGATATTAGTCAGTAGTTTATAGTCGGTAGTAAATAGTAACTCCAACTATGAACTATGAACTATGAACTATAAACTGTCAACTAAAAATATATGGCTCAGATTAATGATAATTTTATAAAAATTCCGGCAACTTATTTGTTTTCGGAAATTGCAAAGCGAGTAGCGCAACACAAAGAAGAAAACCGGACAGCCCCTCTCATTCGTATGGGAATAGGCGATGTTACCCTTCCCCTACCCGATGCATCGGTTGATGCAATGATTAAAGCAGCTGATGAACAACGCAGTGCAGAAACTTTCAGAGGTTACGGTCCGGAGCAAGGTTATGCATTTTTACGTGAAGCAATCGTAATTAATGATTTCACAAACAAAGGCATCGACATTGCTGAAGATGAAATATTTGTAAGCGATGGTGCAAAAAGCGATACCGGAAATATTGGCGATATTTTCGATGTAAACAATCGTGTTGCCATTACAGATCCAAGTTATCCGGTTTATGTTGACACAAATGCCATGGCAGGACGTGCAGGCGAACCAACTGAAAGCGGCGCATGGACAAATTTGGTTTATTTGTCGTGCAAAGCAGAGAATAATTTCGTTCCTGCTCTTCCAACCGAAAAAGTTGATTTGGTCTATTTGTGTTATCCTAATAACCCAACCGGAACAACGTTGACAAAAGAACAACTGACCTTATGGGTAGAATATGCCAAAGCTAACAAAGTAATTTTGCTCTTTGATGCTGCGTACGAAGCATTTATAACCGAAGAAAATGTTCCCCATAGCATTTATGAAATTGAAGGTGCCAAAGATGTAGCCATAGAATTTCGAAGTTTTTCTAAAACTGCCGGATTTACAGGAACACGTTGTGGTTATACGGTAGTTCCGAAACAATTGATGGGTTACTCAAAAAAAGGAGAGCCTGTTGCATTAAACAAACTGTGGAATCGTCGACAATGTACTAAATTCAACGGGACTTCCTATATTGTACAACGTGCAGCTGAAGCCACCTACAGCCCCGAAGGCAAAAAACAGGTAAAAGCACTGATTGATTTCTATACTGAAAATGCACGCATTATTCGCGAAGGCTTATTGAAAGCCGGATATACTATCTTTGGTGGAGTAAATGCACCGTATGTTTGGGTAAAAGCTCCGGCAGCAATGGGTAGTTGGGAATATTTCGATTATTTATTAAAAGAAAAGAATATTGTTACCACTCCCGGAGCCGGGTTTGGAGCAAGTGGTGAAGGTTATATACGTTTCTCGGCTTTCGGTAGTCGTGAGAACACAATAGAAGCTATGAAAAGACTGGAGAAATAAATCTTAGTTATACTTATATAATACTAAAACGTTCTGGATTTACCGGACGTTTTTTGTTCGATTATTCTGCTTAATCTCAGCAAAATCTTTTTTAATCGGTATAATTATTCTCTTTCAACTCATTTATTGACAAAAAGATAACTGTTCTAATAAAAACTATAAAATTAAGGGTGATTTCAAGAAACCGGGGTTGTACGATACAAGAAAAAGCAGTACTTTTGCAAAAATTTGGACGAGAATATACTTATGCAAAACTACAAACCTTTCCACTTGGTGCTGGAAGATGGAACTGTTTTTAAAGGAAAATCATTTGGTTACGAGAAACCGGTAGCCGGTGAAGTTGTTTTTAATACCGCCATGGTCGGGTATCCTGAGAGTTTGACCGATCCATCGTATGCAGGCCAGCTTTTGACGATAACGTTTCCGTTAGTTGGTAATTACGGAGTTCCGAATGACATCATCCAAAACGGACTTTCAACTTTTTATGAATCGGAAAAAATTCAAGCAACCGGCCTGATTATTTCCGATTTTTCTTTTGAATACAGCCACTGGAATGCCGGAAAAAGTCTGAGCGAGTGGTTGATAGAAAACGAAGTACCGGGAATATTTGGTGTTGATACCCGCGAATTGACAAAGTTGGTTCGAGAAAAAGGCACAATGAGAGGTAAGTTTGTTTTCCCCGATGGCGATGATATTGACTTTGTAAATCCTGACGATGAAAATCAGGTTGCAAAAGTAAGTTGTAAAGAAGTTATAACCTACGGAACCGGGAAAAACAAAGTACTGTTGGTAGATTGCGGTGTGAAACATAACATTATCCGCTGCTTGTTGAAACGGGATACTACAGTAATTCGAGTTCCCTGGGATTACGATTTCAACCACATTGAATATGATGGATTATTTATTACAAATGGTCCCGGCGATCCCGAATATGCAAAAGATACTGTTCGGAATATCCAAACTGCCATGCAAACTGAAAAACCTATTTTCGGTATTTGTATGGGTAATCAATTACTCGCGGTGGCAGGTGGAGCCAAAACTTACAAACTTAAATACGGTCACCGTAGCCATAACCAACCTGTACAACTGGCCGGAACCAACCGTGCATTTATCACTTCACAAAATCACGGTTTTGCCGTAGACAACAAAACAATCGGATCCGACTGGGAACCGCTGTTTGTGAATATGAATGACGAAACCAACGAAGGAATACGTCATAAAACCAAACCCTGGTTCTCGGCACAATTCCACCCCGAAGCTGCTTCAGGTCCAACCGATACTGAATTCCTGTTTGACGTATTTATCAAAACATTGGAAGGAACCGACAAAACTATTCCACAATTAATTGAGGAAGAATGTGTAGCCAAACTTAAAACAACCCACGAAGATAAACAAATCAACAAAGGCGAAATCAAGAAAGTATTGGTACTTGGTTCGGGTGCGTTGAAAATCGGAGAAGCTGGTGAGTTCGATTATTCGGGTTCTCAAGCGTTGAAAGCGTTGAAAGAAGAAGGAATTGAAACTGTGCTTATCAACCCGAACATTGCCACTGTGCAAACTTCGGAAGGTATTGCCGATAAGGTTTATTTCTTGCCCGTTACGCCTGATTTCGTAGAGCGTGTCATTGAAAAAGAAAAGCCGGACGGCGTTTTCCTTTCATTTGGCGGACAAACAGCATTGAACTGTGGTGTAGCATTATTCAGAGATAAAATTTTTGAAAAATACAATGTACGCGTTCTGGGGACGCCTGTACAATCAATTATCGATACCGAAGACCGTGAAATTTTCAACCAGAAATTATCGGAAATTGATATAAAATATATCCAAAGTGAAGCTGTAAATGATCTTGAAAATGCGCTTCGAGCAGCCAACGAACTGGGTTATCCGGTTATTGTGCGAGCTGCTTACGCGTTGGGCGGTATGGGTAGCGGTTTTTGCGACAACGATGAAGAATTGAAAGAATTGGTTGATAAAGCTTTCGCTTATTCAACTCAAGTTTTAGTCGAAAAATCGCTAAAAGGCTGGAAAGAAATTGAATATGAAGTGGTTCGCGACAAATACGACAACTGTATCACGGTTTGCAACATGGAAAACTTCGATCCGCTGGGAATTCACACTGGCGAAAGTATCGTTGTGGCACCTTCGCAAACGCTTACCAACCGCGAATATCACAAACTTCGTGAACTCGCTATCCGCATAATCCGTCATATAGGAATTGTGGGCGAATGTAACGTACAATACGCTTTTGATCCTGCTTCGGAAGATTACCGTGTGATCGAAGTAAATGCCCGTCTCAGCCGTTCTTCGGCACTGGCCTCCAAAGCAACCGGCTATCCATTGGCTTTCGTGGCTGCAAAATTGGGTCTTGGTTACGGACTTCCCGAATTGAAAAACTCGGTGACAAAAAATACTTCGGCATTCTTTGAACCGGCTCTCGATTACATTGTTTGTAAAATTCCTCGTTGGGATTTGGGTAAATTTCAGGGCGTTTCGCGTCAGTTGGGAAGCAGCATGAAATCGGTGGGCGAAATTATGTCTATCGGACGTAATTTCGAAGAAGCATTTCAGAAAGGATTGCGAATGATTGGATTAGGAATGCATGGATTCGTTGCCAACAAAGATTTTTATGCAGATGATGTTGACACCGCTCTCTCCAAACCCACAGACAAACGGGTATTTTATCTGGCACAGGCTTTACACAGCGGATATTCAATCGATCGTTTGCATGAGTTGACCAAAATCGACCGTTGGTTTCTGTATAAATTGCAACGAATTGTTGCATTGGAACACAAACTTCATACTTTCAATTCTTTGGAAACATTGCCAAATGAATTATTGGCAGAAGCAAAACTGACCGGATTCTCCGATTTCCAGGTTACGCGGCTGGTAACCAAATGCAGCAACGACGAAATAGACGAAAAAATAAAACTAACCCGCAATCACCGTAAAAAACTCGGTATTGTTCCGGTGGTTAAACAAATTGATACGCTGGCAGCCGAATATCCTGCTCAAACCAACTATTTGTACCTGACTTATGGTGGAACAGCAACCGATGTAAAATACCTTGGTGACCACCGTTCGGTAGTGGTTCTTGGTTCTGGTGCATATCGTATAGGTTCTTCTGTAGAGTTCGACTGGTGTGGTGTAAATGCGCTGATGACCATTCGTAAGGAAGGTTTTCGATCGGTAATGATTAACTATAATCCCGAAACGGTTTCGACCGACTACGATATGTGTGACCGACTGTACTTCGACGAACTCAGCTTTGAACGCGTGATGGATATTATTGAAATGGAAAATCCCATGGGAACAATCGTTTCTACCGGAGGACAGATTCCAAACAATTTAGCACTGAAGTTGGCGGGTGAAAAAGTTACGATTTTAGGTACACAAGCCGTTGACATTGACCGCGCGGAAGATCGGCACAAATTTTCGTCGATGCTCGATGCCTTGAAAATTGACCAACCACGCTGGAAAGAATTGACCACGTTCGACGATGTAAATGATTTCGTTGAGGGAATCGGTTATCCTGTGCTGGTTCGTCCATCGTATGTACTTTCGGGAGCTGCCATGAATGTGTGCTACGATGCTTCGCAACTGGAAAACTTTCTGAAACTGGCTACCGATGTATCGAAAAGACATCCGGTAGTTATTTCCGAATTTCTTGAACGCTGCAAGGAAATTGAAATTGATGCAGTTGCCAGCAAAGGAGAAATTTTGGTATATGCCATTTCGGAACACGTTGAGTTTGCTGGTGTTCACTCCGGTGATGCTACCACACAATTTCCTCCGCAAAAAATCTATGTGGAAACGATTCGCCGTATCAAGAAAATAGCCGGAGAAATTGCCAGTTCGTTGAATATCTCCGGACCTTTTAATATACAGTTTCTGGCGAAAGACAATTATATCAAGGTAATTGAATGCAACCTGCGTTCGTCGCGGAGTTTCCCATTCGTTTCCAAAGTTCTGAAAATAAACTTTATCGAACTGGCAACCAAAGTTATGCTTGGTTTAGAGGTTGAAAAACCTGAGAAATCGGCTTTCGACCTGGATTATGTAGGTATCAAAGCTTCGCAATTCTCTTTCGCCCGCTTGCAGCAGGCCGACCCGGTTTTGGGTGTGGATATGGCTTCAACCGGCGAAGTAGGTTGTATTGGTGACGATTTCTCGGAAGCAATTCTGAAATCATTGCTTTCGGTTGGTTTCCGCATTCCGAAAAAACGTATTCTGATTTCGTCGGGTGAACCAAAATCGAAAGTGGAACTGTCGGATGCTTGCTTGCTATTGCAAAAGAAAGGGTACGAACTTTATGCCACGAGAGGAACTCAGCGATTTTTGAAAGAAAATGGAGTACACGCCACTGCAGTAAATTGGCCAGACGAGGATGGCGAATTGAATGTAAAGAATATGATTGCTAACAAAGAATTTGATTTGGTGATCAACATTCCGAAAAACACCACCAAACGTGAGTTGGCCAACGATTATATCATTCGCCGCGGTGCAATTGACTTCAACATTCCGTTGTTGACTAATGCCCGTCTGGCTTCCGCCTTTATCACTGCATTTTGTACCATGAGTTTTGAAGACATCAAGATTAAGAGCTGGGACGAATATTGATTAAGAACCAAGATAATAGAACCAAGATTTTAGACTTAAAATAAGAGAACAGTCGGTTGCAGCAATGCGAGCGACTGTTTTTGTTTTCAGGAATAAATTTCAAATAAATTAAGTCTTTTGCTTTAAGGACAATATTGAAGCTTAGAGTGTAATTATTCCCACATTTGTAGAAACACCAAGAGTAACTGCCACACCGGTTTTTGTAACTGGGAGTAAAGGAAGATCAGGTGTAACAGTAACATCATAAGTGCCTACAGGTAATCCCGCAATTATAAACTGACCACTTGTATTGGTTACAGAAGTATATGTTACCCCATTTGATGTAGCTGTAACAGTTGCAATTACACCTATTAGCGAAATGCTACCTTTAATTGAACCGTTTATGGCTGTATCAATTGTTCTGATAACCGGCTTCAGTTGGTAGGAACCGTTACCTAACGAAACAATAGATTTATTTGCATCAAAATCAAGCTTTATAATATAAGAAACACCCGGTTCAAATGTTTTATTAACCTCAAGTTTCAATCCCGACTGCATTGCACTCGGTGTACTAAGTTGATATACAATACCGTCCAACGTTACCGTATTGTTGGCTCCTAATATCAATCTGATTTGCGAAATTGTTCCGGGTTCTAAATCGCCTGTTGCTAAAAGCGTATCTACTCCGTTCGAGAAATTCAGAAGATTATAAATACCATTGTTTGTATTGAGCACAACTGTATTTCCGTTATTACCTGTAACTTCCACGCTTTGTACATCTACCATCACTGCATCATAATTTCCCGGAGCATCTGTCAGGCTAACCGAAAGATGCGATTTGTCATTTTCATTTTTACATGAACTTATAAATAAAAATTGTAATCCAAGAAATAATACAAACATAATCCTTTTCATAATTATGATTTCTCTTTTTTTGTTTTTTACCGAATACATGTCGTTAGTTTTTAAATGAATAATGATAATTTATTCAGTAAAGATGAGGATTTTTACAGGGATAATGTTACACAATCTTTGAAAGAAGTTACATGATTCACATGCTAATGAAGATTAAAACACTGTTGAATGGACTGTCAAATGTTTTCTGTACGATTCCAACACCGTCGCCCTTTAAAAGCAAGAATCTCCATATCTGAAGTAAACAAGCAATCGGCTGAATCTCTAAAAGATGTTCAGCCGATTTATTTTCTACTTCTCAAACAATTTCTTCAGTAAATCCGGACGTTTCAGGCGTTGAAGATCCCGGATAATGGCGTTTTTATATTCGCTTTTATACCAGAAGAAGAATTTACGTTGTTCCAGCTTTTCATCTTTACTTTTAGCCGTATAAATGGATTCCAACGTATATGGGTGATAACCAGAATAATAAATTTCCGTTGCCAGCGTCATGGGTGTTGGGGTGAAATCCTGCACCTGCTCCAGCCTGAAATCAAAACTTTTGGTCTGCGCGGCCAGTTCAGCCATATCTTCATTGCTGCAACCGGGATGGCTGGAAATAAAATATGGAATCAGCTGTTGGTTGAGTCCGGCTTCACGGTTTATGCGATCGAATTGCTTTTTAAACTCGCCAAAGTATAGAAATGAAGGCTTTCTCATCAAATTCAGCACGTTGTCCGAAGTATGTTCCGGTGCAATTTTCAACCGACCCGAAACATGGTTGGTAATCAATTCGCGGATATAGTCGGAATGACTTTTATTTACCTCGTTATTTTTGGTGTCGCTCAACAACATATCGTAACGAATACCACTGCCAATAAAAGATTTTTTGATTTTAGGAAGCTGATCAACCGAACGATAAATATCGAGCAACGGATTGTGATCGGTATTTAAATTGAAGCAAACTTTCGAAAAAATGCACGATGGTTTGTTGCATTTTCGGCATATTTCCATGTCTATTCCACGCATTTGATACATATTTGCCGATGGACCGCCCAAATCGCTTAAATAACCTTTGAAATCAGGCATGGCGGTAATCTTTTTCACTTCATCCAGAATGGATTCTTTGGAACGTGAAACAATATGTTTTCCCTGATGCGCCGAAATAGTGCAAAAAGCGCAACCTCCAAAGCAACCACGATGCAGATTTACCGAAAACTTAATCATTTCGTAGGCCGGAATGGTTTTTCCTTTATATTTCGGGTGTGGAACGCGGGTATATGGTAAATCGAACGAAGCATCCAACTCGGTTTCGCTCAATGGTTCGTAAGGCGGATTGACAACTACCCAACGATTTCCGGTTTTTTGTAACAAACGAGCGGCATTGTATTTATTCGATTCTTCCTCAATGTGCTTGAAGTTAGAAGCATATTTTTTCTTATCGGTTAAACAAACCTCTTGCGACACGAGCGTTATGTCTTTCCATTCAGCATGTTGTGGAATTTCTTTTTTCGAAAATGATGTTTGGGGAATATCGGTGAGTTCTGCAAATGTTTTTCCGGCAGCAAGTTGTTGTACCAATTCCACTATCGGCTTCTCCCCCATTCCGTAAATCAATAAATCGGCTTTAGAATCAATCAGAATGCTTGGCATCAACTTATCCGACCAATAATCGTAATGCGTAAACCGGCGCAAGGAAGCTTCAATACCGCCAATCACCAAAGGAATTTCGGGATAGAGTTTTTTGATGATATTTGAGTATGTAATAGTAGCATAATCAGGTCGCATACCCGGTTTTCCATCCGGAGTATAAGCATCGTCAGAACGCAGACGTTTGTTGGCAGTATAATGATTCACCATCGAATCCATATTTCCGGCCGAAATGGCAAAAAACATACGTGGCCGACCCATTTTCTTGAAATCGCGTAAATCGTCGCGCCAGTTGGGTTGAGGCACAATAGCAACTTTCAAACCTTGCGCTTCCAAAACACGTCCAATCACTGCAGAACCAAAAGAAGGATGATCAACGTACGCATCGCCACTAAAAAGTACCACATCCACTTCATCCCAACCCCGAAGCTCGAGTTCTTTTTTGGTGGTAGGCAGGAAATCAGTCAGTTTATATGTGTTTGGTTGCATAGAGTGTTTGCGGGTAAAACGCTTTTGAGTTGCATTGGTTCAAGAACAGCGTTTTGTGGTACAAAGGTACTGAAATAATCCTTTTCTGAAATACTGTATTTTTTTATACAAATAAGAGTAGGTCTTGAAAACTCTTTTACTACAAATGTTTTTTAAAATCAAACTGTATATCTCATCAGAAGTCAATCAATTTTAGTGGTTTTTACAACAAGAAATATAGTGTTGAAACATGTTATGTAACATAAAAATATATAACAAGCTAATTGTCATATGATTAAATAGTTTTATGTAGTATAAATGTTGAGTTCTCTAAGATTGAAAATGAGTTTTTGTGTATGAATAAATAAGGATTTATTTACTATAAAGAATTATATTTGCATTCTTTTAATTCGATCCTGTTTAAACTAATTTATATGATGAATAAGAAATACTCGGTTCTACTTCTGTGTCTGGCAATAATGAGTGTATATACACAATTATATGCTGGCTTAAATCAGAAAATAACCTTAAATCAGAAAATAACAATTTACAGTAGTCAAAAGGCAAATAGTAACATGCTTGAACAACAAAAAAACGTGGAACTTATACCGGATATTGAGACAGAAAACCAACTTATTAATGTTTATCCTCAGCTTAAATATCAGGAAATACTTGGTTTTGGAGGCGCATTTACGGAAACTTCAGCCTATAATTTTGCACAGGTAAGCGATTCGGTTAGAAGAAAGATTGCAGAAGCATATTTCGATACAGAAAAAGGATTGGGTTTTAATTTTTGTCGTACCCATATCAATTCCTGTGATTTTTCGATTACAGAATATACTAATGTCGCTGACAATGATAATGAACTCAAAACATTCAATATAGCCAACGACAGAAAGTATATCATTCCTTTTATCAAAGCGGCGCAGAATTTTAATAAAGATTTATTCCTCTTTGCTTCCCCTTGGAGCCCGCCGGGATGGATGAAAAATAATAAAAGTATGATTCATGGTGGAAAATTACTTCCGGAACATTATGATACCTGGGCTCGGTATATGACAAAGTTTTTTGAAGAATACAAAAAAGAAGGTATTAACTTCTTTGGATTAACCATTCAAAACGAAGCAAAGGCTGTTCAAACATGGGAAAGTTGTATTTACACTGGCAAGGACGAAGCGGTATTTGCTACTAAAAATTTGAGACCGACACTTAATAAAGCAGGCTTCAACGACCTTAAGATTATGATTTGGGATCATAATAAAGAACGCGTGTTGGACAGAGCCACAGAATCATTTGCAGTAAAAGGTGCAAAAGACGCTATTTGGGGAATTGCATTTCATTGGTATTCAGGTGAACATTTTGATGCTTTACGCATGACACATGAAATGTTTCCCGATAAACCACTAATATTGACTGAGTTTTGCAGAGGGGGAAGTTCAACAAACGGTTCAAAAGCTGTTGTTCCTTATTCCGATTGGGGTGATGTTGAAGCTTATGCAAATGAAATGATTGGTGATTTCAATAACTATATGGCAGCGGCAACTGATTGGAATATGATTGTTGATTTAAAAGGTGGTCCATATCATAATCGCGATGGCGGTGTTAAAGCTCAACTGATTGTGGATAAAGAAAATAACACCTTTACTTTAGGCAATATCTATTATGCGGTTGGACATTTCAGTAAGTTTGTAAAACGTGGTGCAAGGCGTATAGGAAGCAGTTCTTATAATGATTTACTGCACGTTACTGCATTCCAAAATCCAACTGGTGAAGTAGTGGTAATAGTATTGAACAAGGCGGAACAGTCATTTTCGCCAAAACTCAGAATATACGATTGTACGGCAGGACTTGACATTCCGGCCAACTCTCTTACTACCCTTGTTATTCCAGCCAAACAATGATTGGATCACTTATTAATAATTCTAATTCAATAACTCAATTTTAATATCTTATTTTTTTAACCTAATTTCATGAAAAAAATTCAATTCTTATTACTTATTTGGATCAGTATATGTTGCACGAATATAAATTCACAGACTATTTCCGACACGGATTTGTTTGGGCCAAACGTTTATATTTTTAGCCCTACCGACAATATGAGTACGATTGCTTCAACAATTAACAACATACATACTGCCATGTTTCACGACCAGTTTAGCACCAAACGGTATGCTTTTTATTTCAAACCGGGCGATTATACTCAAGCCGGAGCGTTTAATATTGCTTATTATACCCATATTGCCGGATTGGGAAAATTACCTTATGATGTACGGATATCGAATGTAAATACTCCTGCCCCATTACCCAATAATAATGCAACCTGTACATTCTGGCGTTCTGCTGAAAATTTTACGGTAGCCGGAACTTCAACTGGTGATTTGAATACATGGTTTCAGTGGGCAGTTTCACAGGCGGCACCATTGCGACGTATCAATTCCGAAAGGAGAGCACACTACCAGTGGTGGTGGGACGGTTGGTGTAGCGGAGGTTTTACAGGCGATTGTTACTTTAAAGACAGGGCGGGTTCATGGTCGCAGCAACAGTGGTATTTCCGAAACTCTTATGTCGAATTAGGTTCTCAGAATTATAGTGCCGGCGGTTGGAATCTTTGCTACCAAGGCATGACATTCGGACCGACTGTCAACATGGCTACTGTCAGCGATAACTGGACAACAAGCGGCGGTGCTTGGAACAATGTCAGCCGTGTGGAAACAACCCCGATTATACGCGAAAAACCATTTCTCTTCATTGGGGATGATGGTCGGTATAAAATTTTCAGACCGGCTTTACGCATTGATTCCAAAGGACCTTCCTGGTCTCCGGGCAATATGGGTGCAGGGGATACTTTTGATCTAATCAATGACTTTTATGTTGTCAAACCGGGTACAACAGCACAAACAATGAATCAACAATTGTTGGCCGGAAAAAATTTGTTTATTACTCCGGGAATGTATGAATTATCTGAACCTCTTTTGGTAAACCGACCGAATACAATTATTCTGGGAACCGGTTACGCAACCCTTATTCCTGGGGCTTCGGATACTGAATCCGCTATTATTGTCGGCGATGTGGATGGCGTAACTATTGCAAGTCTGCTTTTTGATGCTCATTACAATTCGAGAACTTTATTGCAAGTGGGAACTAAAGATAATGTAAATGATCACAGTGCAAACCCCACTTTACTGGCCGACTTATTCTTTCGGGTAGGTGGTTTCGAGAGTACGAATGTAAACGTAGAAATTGCACTTGAAATTAATAGCTCGGATGTTATTGGTGATCATTTCTGGATTTGGAGGGCTGACCATGGACAAGGTGTCGGTTGGTTTAAAAATACAGCGAAAAACGGTTTAGTTGTCAACGGGCATTATGTTACCATTTATGGCTTGTTTAACGAACATTTCCAGCAATACGGCACTGTTTGGAACGGTGAAAAAGGACGCTTGTATTTCTATCAGAACGAAACGCCTTATGATATTCTCAATCAGGCTGATTACATGAGTCATGATGGGACGGTGAAGGGTTATTCTGCCTATAAAGTAGCCGACAATGTCAATTATCACGAAGCGTCTATGATGGGGATTTATGATGTATTTATCAATACGCAGGGAGCACAAATTGCTGTGGCAAACTCCATGGAAGTACCAAACTCAAAAGGAGTAAAAGTGCACAATGCTTGCGATGTGCGCATTTCCACGGATAATATGGGCGGTTTCCAATCGGTTATTAACGGGCAGGTACAAAGTACATTTTATGTCAATGGCGCAGGGAAACGTTTTTACATAGTGGATTATACAGGAACTCAGGATCCACAACCCTGGACACGTCCGACAGTAACAACTGCCGTCCGGCTGACCGAAGAAAACCCTGTTTACGTTTATCCAAATCCTGTAGTAACCCAACTGATGATCGATACGAAAGAAGCGGATATTAGGGTGGAAATTTCTGACATGACCGGTAAAAAACTATACAGCCAGACAGGTGTTAATCCGATAAATATGGAATCGTATGGAAAAGGAATGTATCTGGTAACTGTCAGCACTAAGAATGGTATCCTGAAAACGATAAAAGTAATCAAATAAGGCCAAGTTTAATTTTCTTTTTAATTGATTATTGTTTTACTTAACAATGACTCCAGATAGAGTTTCATAAGAAAATCAGCATGATTTAGAAAATCAGATATTTAAAAATTATTGTTAACACTATTATTATTAACACTTTTATTATTATTATCATGAAAACAAAAAAATTACATGTATGGAAGAGCTTTTTTATGCTTTTCGTTGCTTTTATGTTGGCTTCGGCAAGTTTTACTGTCAAAGCTGATTCAGAGTATTGCCGTGCTCTGGTAGGTACGACAACCAGTCGAGTATTTTTATCGGTTGAAACAAATGCCCAGGGGCAAATTGTCTTCTCTATTTTCCCTTTCGACCCTACTGCTGAAACAGGCACTGCTTTTACCGCTTTCAGAAATAGCGGATGGAGTGATGCCCGTATTTTGCCTTTTACCGTAAACGGTAATGCAAATACTGCTAACATGTATTTTACACGAACAATTAACACCGCCAAAACTCAGGTTACGTTTACTCCTGTTACGGGCATGATGACCCCGGGAGATATTGTAGCGGGAACCCAAACAATGGAATGGAGAACGCCTTTGAATGGCAATGCTTATGGAAACGTTGCTATATCTTACACTTATGGTAGTAGTTGTGGGGCTCAACCAACTTTTCTGGCTGATCCAACCAACCTGGCTCTGGATGCCTCAAATCAACTGACTTTTACAAGTGATCCTGCTGCATCAAGCAACTCGGTGTTTGTTTATTCCGGTTCTATCCCAATGTATGAACAACAAAATTTCACTTCCGGAAGTGTAGTGAACTACGCTACGCCAGGCAATTACACACTCAAAGTGCGTTCTATAGGAGATAACAATTTACATCTGAGTTCCAATTATTCCGCTGCTATTCCCTTTACTGTCGCTGGTGATTTACCAGTTCTAGGAAATTCGGAATTTTGTCACAAATATTGGGATCCAACTGGTGATGGTGGATTTGCTGATAATAGCGATGCCGTTTTTGTTACCTGGGAAACATTGGCAGATGGCAGCATGAAAGTTACACTGGATGGCTTTGGTGGTAATAATCCATCATTCAGAGGAGGATCATTTTCACCTGCTAATTTATATTTAGGTCCAACAGCACTTGGAACTAATTATGTAGATATTACTAATGCAGGCAATGTGGTTACCATTACTCCAAAAAGTGGTGTTACAATTCCCGACGGTTTGACTATTCGTTATAATGGAGTTGTTGCTTTTCTGACTGCAGGTGGTTTAACACCTCATAGCAACTTATTTCCTACCGCTGATTTCACCTATACGTACAAAACCAATTGTGCCGGTGTTGTGAAAACTAAATTAGCTGCACCAACAAACGTAGCAGTAGATGGAAATGGAATCTTAACTTTTGATGCTGCTGTCAATGCATCAACCTACAATGCTTTCGTTTATTTGGGAGAAACTGTAGTTTATTCGCAGATTCCTGTTGCAAGCGGAGATAAATTGAACTTCCCGCTTCCCGGGACTTTCAATGTTAAAGTAGTAGCTGTTCCTGATGTTACTTCTTCAGAATATCTTGATTCTGACCCATCAGCATCCTATTCATGGGCTGTAAATTATCAGGTACCTGCAACTTTGCCGGTTTCGACATATTGTCACTGGGAATTGGATCCTAATGTTGGAGGTAACACTGTTACTACGGATGCAGATGCTGCTTACTGGACATGGACTACTGATGCTCTGGGGCAAATTGTTATCAGTATCGAAGGAAAAATCACCCCTGCAACAACAGCATTTAGGTCAGGTGGTATGACCCTGAGCGGATTTAAAATTGGAGGAGTACCGGCTACTCTCTTGTTGGACAAAGTGGGTAACAATACCGGTTTAACTCAGACATTCAAAGCAAAACCAGGCATAACTTTATTGCCGGGTTTAAGTATTAATTACAGCGGACAGGTTGAATACCAGGTATTGCCTACTGGAACGCCTGATACTGCCATAGACGACCTTTATCCCACACTTACTTTCTCGAATCCTTATATTTATGGAAGTAATTGCTCCGGAGAGGCTGCCGTTTTGCCTGCACCTGCTAATCTGGTAATGTCTAACGACAACAAATTATCGTTCGATGCCGTAGCCAATGCAGTAAGCTATAAAGTATATGTTTATGATGCTACAGGTGCTTCTGTTTACACACAAGAACTCTTTACATCGGACAGTGTTATCTCTTACGCTGTTCCGGGACACCTTAAAGTGAAAGTTCAAGCGATTGGTAATGCAGGATCATACCTGAGTTCCGGTTTCTCTGAATCAGTAAATTGGAGTTTGATTGCTGCTTTGGCAAAACCAACAGGTCTGAGCATCGACACTGAAAATAAACTGTCGTTTGGTGCTGTTACAAGCGCATTAAGTTACACGGTTACTGTTTATCAAAATGCGGCTGATGCAAATGCTTTGGTAACAATCCCTAACTTTGTTATCGGTTCGGTTGTAAATATGGGTACTAATCCTTACGGAACGTATTATGTGAAAGTAAAAGCAGTCGGCGATGGCGATGTAATTCTCGACTCTCCGGTATCAGATACTTATACATGGAACTTCCAGACACCATTTGTTTGCAATTTGTTGCTGACTCACCCGCTGGTTAAAGGTTCGGATCTAATAACTTACATTAAACCTGACAATTCTGAAGCTGCAACAGCCCCATTTTTTGCAACAACATGGAATTGGACTCCAAGTGCAAATTACACCTTTAGTGTTACGGATAATGTTGTCAGCATTCATTTAGGAGATGCAACAATAGCAAACTGGCAAGCACAATTCCGTGTGATTCCAACAACTCCGATAATACTAAAACCAGGTGCATCATATAATATCAAAGCTAAAGTTAAGACATCGAAAAGTACTTCAATGTATGCCAAGATCTTTGATAATGATGACAACACATTTATTGAACTTGTGGCACGTCAGAATTTAAATTCGCCGGACGGTACTGTATTTGAAATTCCGAGCATAGTTCCTGATCTTACCAGAATTTTCCAAATCTTGTTCGATTTTGGTCCAAGCCCTGCAGATTTAAATATAGAAATTTCTGATATTGTAATTTGTGGTGAAGAGCTGCTAACTGGAACTAAAGATGTTCAGGTAAAAGGAATCAGTTTATATCCTGTCCCTGCAAACAATGAACTTTATATCAATGGTATTAGCGGAATGAAAGTGGTTCGTGTTGTTGATGTATTAGGAAAAATTGTCAGTGTGCAACAAACTGCAAACAAGGTAGATATATCCGGATTGAACAAGGGAATCTATTTACTTTCAGTAGATAACCAAATGATTAAATTTGTAAAAGAATAAATTTCTGTAGGAACGGATTTGAAATCCGTTCCTATTCTATAAACAAGGATTTGTAATCCGGTTTTTGCTTTTTGTCAGAAACAAAAAATGATAGACTGATTACAAATCCTTGTGTTTAAAAATGAGATTGTAAATTCAGATCTAAGAAATTAATCTGATATATAACGATTTTGTGCCTGTTTTGTGTACCTTGTAGTTCAATAAAATAATTGATAAAAACGGTTATTGCTTTGTAAAAAAATATTTTAAAATGAAAAACAAATTATTCCTATTCTTAATGTGCGCCTGTTGCGTATCATTTCTAAGTGCACAAACGAAAAGTTTGAAGCGAGGAGCGTGTATGTCTAATTTAACGACCGCCGATCTCGAAGGATTGAAAACCGGTCTATCCTGGTTTTATGATTGGGGAACCAATCCGTCCAGCGTAGGTACTCAAGCCTCTGATGACCGGAATATTGAATATTGCCCGATGACCTGGGGTGGAAATTTTAATGCAGATGCCATTCGTCAATATGTGAAAGTTCACCCAAATTGCAAGTATTTGCTTACTTTTAACGAACCGAATTTTCAGAGTCAGGCCAATTTAACTCCAGCGCAAGCTGCTGCCAAGTGGCCTCAGTTAAAAGCTTTGGCGGCTGAATTGAACATAAAACTGATTTCCCCTGCATTGAACTACAGCGGTTGGGCAGAGTGGAGTACGCCAAAAAAATGGTTGGATGCATTTTTTGCACAGCCCGGTGTGTCTATTAACGATGTGGATGGTATTGCCATACATTGTTACATGGGTTGGAGTAGCGCGCTTATCGGGTATGTGAAAGAATACATCGGCTATTACAACAAACCGATTTGGCTGACCGAATTTTGCTCGTGGGACGACAGAAGCAGTACTGCTGCCGACCCGATGAAACTTATACAAAAAGAATATTTGGTTGATACGTTTGACTTTCTGGAAACAGAACCAATGGTAGCGCGTTACGCATGGTTTATGGCAAAAACAGGTGAAAACAACTCCATTCCCGCTTTTCCCTGGATGCAATTATTGAACGGGAACAATGGCACTTTGACTGAAAACGGTAAAATTTTCAACAATATGTCTTCTTATGACGATAATTTCTACCACAACACTTCATCTCGCATTCCAGCCAATTATTATATTCGCATGAAAGGCATTCATTTAGAGGAAACAAAGGATATCTCAGGAATTATCAATGTATATGATTTCAGTACAGGCGATTATTTAGAATATAATGTTGATGCACCCGCTCAGGGAACTTATAACCTGTTTTTAAGATATTCAAGTTCCGTAGAAGCAAGTGTGGCAGTGCAGGTAAATGGTGAAACTGCAAATACAATAACACTTTCGCCTCTGGCAAAGGCAACGAATTGGGCAACAAAAAAATATACAGTTAATTTGAGTGCAGGAAAACAGAAAATTCGATTGGTGTCTATACAAGGTGCGGCTATTCGTATTAATTGGCTGAACCTTACAACCAACGCTACTGCCGAAATAGAAGGAGAAGATGGAGGAACCGATCCTGTTCCAACACCGATAAATCTTGCTCTATCGAAACCAGCAACAGCTTCATCGCAATTTAACCACCCAACTAACGGATTGCTTGCTGCTGGCAATGCTACCGATGGCTCTTACTCAAGCCGTTGGGGAAGTACTGAACTAAACGTGGAATACGCCAATGAATGGTTGCAGGTAGATTTGCAAAAAGAAGAGACTCTTAACAAAATTGTGATTAATTGGGAAGCTGCCTATGCAAGGGAATACAATGTGCAAATTTCTACCGATAACCAAACCTGGAATCCGGTTTATACAACTACGAATGGACAAGGGGGTATTGTGGAAATTGCTTTAAGCAATCTAAAAGCCCGTTATATCAAAGTGAATTGTACACGGAAAATTGCAACTTATCAAAGTAATTTCTACGGATATTCCATCCTTGAATTGGAGGCCTACGGACCAGTTTCTACAGGGATTACTTCACCGGAAGTCAATAGAATCAGTGTATATCCAAATCCTGCCAGTGACCGTGTTATGATACAAGGTTGTGAAGTTGCAAGAGTAAGTATTTATTCGTTGCAAGGCAAAGAACTGAAGACTGCCAATACAAGCAATATCGACATATCTGGATTAAACTCGGGATTGTATTTGATTTCCGTGACTGACAAATCGGGTAATAAAACAACTTTGAAATTGCAGATTCGCTAAATCCTATATCTAAACCAATACTCTCCTTCTTTGCATTGCATCGAAATAGGGAAATTTCTTTCGAGGCTTGAAGATATTTTACTTCAAGCCTCGAATTTGTTCTGCTTTAAGCTTCGGTAGATTGGGTAGATATTTTTTCTTGTCCTGTTTACAGATATATCATAATTGGTGTAATAGACAAAAAGTAGGCTGAAAATTGCTGAATCGCCCGTCATTATTAACTTTGAGGCATTTTTATACCTATGAGTAAAAAATATGCTTTTTCTGTGGTTCAAGAATCACAAAAAAGAACGGCAAGAAGTCGGGAGTTCAGCTATACAAATGTTATGTTTGTGGCAGACAGTTTATAGGTGGTAACAGGGTTTNTTCCAATGATATATGGGGGGATTACACCAAGGGAAAACAAACATATGAGCAGTTGGCTGTCAAGTATAGCTGTTCAACCAGAACCATTCAACGAAAGATAGATTCTGTTGAAATTAAACAGGAAAAGTCCTTTGAATTTCTTGCAAATGTATTGATCGATACCACCTATTTTGGTAGAACTTTTGGAGTAATGGTGTTTAAAAATAGCTTGAGTGGAGAAGTCCTTTTAAAGTATTATGTCAAGGTGGAGACCAACAAACAGTACTATGCCGGGATTGAGGAAATTGCTCGCAGAGGAATACGAATTCAGTCAATAATTTGCGATGGAAGAAAGGGATTATTCCAAATGTTTGGTGGGATTCCAGTCCAGATGTGTCAATTCCACCAAACTCAAATAATAACGCGTTACCTGACAAGGAATCCCAAATTGGAAGCATCTAAAGAACTTAGAATGTTATCTTTACGGATTACAAAGATGACTAAAAAGGAATTTATTTTTGAATTGAATAAGTGGAACGAAAAGTGGGCTGATTTCCTTAAAGAAAGGAGTGTTTCATCTACAACAGGTAAAAGCTTTTATACACATAAAACCTTACGTAGTGCCTGTTTAANCTTAAAAAGAAATATGCCTTGGCTTTTTGTTTTTGAACAATACCCAGAACTAATGATACCAAATACAACAAATGCTTTAGATGGTTTATTTTCAGACTTAAAAAACAAATTAAGAAACCACAATGGTTTATCAATTGAGCGAAAAAAGAAATTTATTGATGGGTTTTTTAAGGCATAAAGGTCTCTGAATTCAATAATTATTTATGTAAAGATTGCCTACTCTAAGTAGGCAATCTTTACATAAATAATTATTGACTTGCGTCGACCATCAAACTTAACCCTGATAAGTTGCTCCCCAGCAGAGCTTATTTCCGTTTCTGTTTGACAGGACAAATATATTAACGATAAATTGATTAAACAATACCAGACTGAAAATAAAGCCTACTTTTTGTCTATTACACCGCAAATTAGTATAATGCCCTGATAAGCGTAGTGTGTAGGTTGTTAGTGTTGGTTTCGGCGAATGTCTCCAGACTTCACCGAACTGAACACAGTTGCCATATGAAGCAGCGTCCTCAGTTGTTTTACTCAATAAGCATATTGATCATGGCATAATGGGTGAGTTCTACATTGCTTTTAATTTTCAATTTTTCAAAGATTCGAACCCTGTATGTAAACACGGTACTGATACTCAATACCAGTTCATTGGCAATATCTTTCACTTTTTTGCCTTCGGCAAGCATAAACATGATTTCGAGTTCACGGTTCGACAATTGTTCGTGTGGTAAAGTATCCTTTTCGGGAATAACATCAAAAGCCATATGTTCGGCCAGCGCAATGCTCAGATACCTTCCTTTTGTACTGATTTTTCTGATAGCAACAACCAACTCATCCAGTGCCGTATCTTTGCAAAGGTAACCTCCCGCACCGGCTTTTAAGGTGCGTAATGCAAATTTATCTTCGGGGTGTATGCTCAACACCAAAATACGGAGTTCCGGCTTCATGATTTTCAGGTCGCAAAGTAAATCAATCCCGCTTCTGCCAGGCATATTCATATCCAACAGCATGACATCGCATTCGAAATCAGGCTTTTGTATTTTTTCGAGCAATTCGACTCCATTCTGTGCTTCACCTACTACAATTATGTCAGACTCTTCTTTCAGAATCTTTTTTAATCCTTCACGAATAATTGCATGATCGTCAACAATAAATACTTTTATCATAACCTTATTTTTTAAGTGATTTAATTTATTACTAACTTAACGTGATATTGTTGGATAGTAAGTTGATTTTAATATAGCCAAAAACGATTGAATTTTTAATTAACAAATTAACAATTATTTGCCACCAACTATTCACTGATAACCTGATACGGCATTTCCACTCTCACGCTCGTACCTTTGCCCGGTTGACTGGTAATTTTCAATTCGCCGTCCAACAAAAAGGCTCGCTCCTTCATACCAATAAGCCCATAAGCGTCTTTATTAATTTCTTGTTTTTCGGTAAATCCTACTCCATTATCTTTAATGTCTAATATCAGTTTGTCGTCTTTTGCATAAAGTTGAACCTGTACAGCGGTAGCTTTGGCATGTTCGGCAACATTGTTGAGTGCTTCTTGAAGTATCCGGAACAATGCTATTGCTTGTTGCGGGTTAATTTCAAGTTTGGAAATCGCATTTTCAAACTGGCAATTTATTTGATATTTATCCTGAAAATTACTTGTATGTAATTTAGCCGATTCAATAAATCCAAGTAAATGCAGCTCTTCGTGCCGGTTATCAGCCATAATCTTTCGAGTCGTATTGATTGTATTATCAATCAAACCGAAAATATTGTCAAATTTAGGCAATATATCTTTAGATTTATCTTTATCGATGATTTTTAACGTTTTTTGTTTCAAAATTCCCATATCTATTTTGATTGCAATCAAAATCTGGCCAAGTTCATCGTGTATTTCATTGGCCAACAGCAACCTTTCTTCTTCACGAACATTTTGCAGATGCGCGGCAAATTTTTTCAATTCTTCCCTCGATTCGCTCAAAGCTTGCTCAGATTGCATCCTATTCGTAACGTCCCTCATAACGCCTTCGTGAAAAAGCACTTCGCCTTTTTCATCGAGAACGTACCAGCCATGATCTTCTATCCAAATTTCGGAACCATCTTTCTTTTTCATCCGATAAATAGCCATCTCCTTCAATTCATTCTCCAATACTAAACTTGAGCGGTCTTCCGGTACAAAATACAGCTGCGTCTTTATATCAATAGCCATCAGTTCTTCTACTGATTCATAACCAAGCATCATCACCATTGACGAATTGACACTGATAAATTTTCCATCGTGGGTGCTTTTATACACACCGTCAGGCATACGTTCCACCAACGTGCGGTAATGTTCTTCACTTTGGCGCAAAGACTCTTCCATTTTTTTTCGCGAAGTAATATCTCGTCCAATGCAAACCAACCCTATAATCTGGTTATTCTTGTCACGCAACGGAAGTTTTGAAGATAAAACCCAACGCTTTTCACCTTTCCCATCAGTTATAAAACCTTCTCTGTCGAATTCAGGCTCACCTGTTTCGAGCAGTTTTTGATCGTTGAGTTTGAATTTTTCAGCTAATTTTGGTGGATAAAAATCAGAATCAACTTTTCCTAACAAGTCTGATTCAGATTTAAAACCTAAAGTATTCACTTCGGCAGCGTTGGCAAGCGTTTTCCGACCCGACAAATCATTTGCAAAAATTGTATCGGGAATGTTGTCAATAACTGTACGAAGTAGTAAGCGTTCATTTTCAAGACTTTCTTCTGCTTGTTTATGCTGGGTAATATCATGAGTAATACCAACTAAACCAATAATCTGATTATCTTTGTTGTATAATGGTAGTTTAGACGAGAGCAACCAGTGCTCCTTTCCTTTAACATCAAATTCAAAACGTTCATTGTCTATTTCGGGCAATCCGGTTTGAATCATCAATTGGTCGTCTTTCAAAAACCTTTCAGCAATTTCTTTTGGGTAAAACTCAAAATCATCCTTACCTAAGACTTCATCCTCTGATTTTGCGTTTAGAAAATTGAGTTCAGCCTTATTGGCAAGTGTCTTACGTCCAGCTAAGTCTTTTGCATAAATTGTATTAGGAATATTATCAATGACCGTACGGAGCAATAATCGCTCGTTTTGGAGAATTTCCTCAGCATGTTTACGATAGGTAATATCATGAGTAATACCAACTAAACCAATAATCTGATTATCTTTGTTGTAAAATGGTAGTTTAGACGAGAGCAACCAGTGCTCCTTTCCGTTTGCATCAAATTCAGAACTTTCCTTGTTTATATCGGGCAATCCGATTTGAATCATCAATTGATCATCAGCCAGAAACTTTTCTGCAATTTCTTTTGGGTAAAAATCAAAATCATCCTTACCTAAGACTTCATCCTCTGATTTTGCACCTAGAAAATTGGCTTCAGCTTTATTGGCAAGCGTCTTACGGCCGGCTAAGTCTTTTGCATAAATTGTATACGGAATATTATCAATAACAGTACGAAGCAGCAAGCGTTCATTTTTAATGGCTTCTTCGGCGAGTTTACGCTCATTAATATCTTGAACAGTAGTTCGAATTCCAATTATATCGCCGTCTTTATTTTTGAGTAATTTGTCCTTGAGAAGAACCGACACCATTGTTCCGTCTTTTTTTCTAAATTCCCGTTCGAAGAAATCGAGTGGTACAATTTTTCCTGTCAATTTATCTTCGATAGCTTTTCGAGAAATATTCTCTTCTGCAATCGTTGCCCAGAAATGTTTCCCTATAAGTTCTTCGGCGGTATAACCCAGCATTTCACATTCCGTTTCGTTTATCCTTACTATCCGGCCTTCGGTATCAATCTCGTGATAACCAATTGGTGCTTTATCGAAAAGGTCTTTAAATTCTTCCCTGTTTTTATTCAACAAATCCTCCATCTGAATCCGTTCGGTAACGTCCAGAAATGACCAAACCCTTCCGGTTGGTTCACCACCAATGTACATCGGTGTGGAAATCCGTTCAAAAATTCGTCCATCTTTAAAGTAAATCAGATCTGAAGAGTCAATTTCAGGTTTCTTGTATAATTCCGACACAATATTAACAAATTCATCAGGATCAATCAACTGATCGAGAATACTTTCCATTATCGTTTTGTCATCACCTGACGCCATAATATCTGAAGAAATTCGCCACATTTCGGCAAATTTAGCATTTGATTTTATGATAGTACCTTCTTGGCTCACAGCCAGAATACCGTGGTGTATCGATTCGAGTGTTGCTTCGGTTAATGACATACTGTTTTTGAGTGCCAGCTCCACTTGCTTGCGTTCGGTAATGTCGCGAACAATCAATTGCACAGCCGATTCATTTTCAAGCTGAACTGACATTGCCTTTACTTCTACATCAATTTCGGTGCCATCGAGTCGTATAAATTTTTCTTCGGTGAGCGGTAAAATAAAAATAACTCTTTCGGCAACTGCTTTTTTCATTCGCTCAATGACTAATGCACGATAATCGGGATGAACAAATTCTATCACCGATTTTCCAATCAATTCTTCGGCACTTGTTGCCGCCATGAGGCGAACACATTCATTATTCACAAAAACAATTTTTCCTTCCACATAAATGGCAATTGCATCCGGAGAATTATCAACTAACTCACGGTATTTAATTTCGCTTTCACGCAAAGCTTCCTCTACCAATTTTCGCTCGGTAATATCACGAAAAATACCAAAAGCTCCAACGAATTTTTCGTCAACAAAATTTGGAGTTGCTGTGATAAGTATAACTTTTTTACTTCCGTCCTGTAACACTATTTCTTGTTCATAGACACTGCTTTCCCCCTGACTGCGTTTTTGTGTTTCATTTTTATTTTTTTCAAAACTATCGCCGTGCAGAAAATTATTCAAACTCGTCCCCAATAATTCTCCTTTACCCACTCCAAATATCTTTTCGGCAGTTGGATTAACAAAAACAAATACTTCATCTTTATCTAAAATCCCAACTCCTTCGCCCATGTTTTCGAAGAATGTACTATATCTTGACTCGCTTTCTTTAATCGATTTCGTTTTTTCATTCACCGAACGACGCAACATCCAATTCCAAAAAAGGAGTAGAATAATAAAACCACCAAACAGGCTGAGTGCCGTAATCAAAACGGTTTCATTTTTCTTTATCCAACTCAGTGTTGGGATTTTTCTGGAAAGCCATTTATCATTCAATTTCTGAAGTTTTCCGGAAGCATGTAAGTTAGCAATTTGTTTGTTAAGCAATTGTATCAATGGCAGATTGCCTTTGCGAGTGGCAAAAGCATATTTTTGAGGATAAAGATCACCGGTTGCCAGCTTAATATTGTGAAGATCGTATTCAGATATAATGTTTATTCCCGATTGTTCCTCACAGAAAAAAGCATCAATTTTACTGCTGTTCAGATGAAAAAAACCATCTAATTTTGAGACTAAAATATGTTTGTTAAAATCTGTACGCGTTGCAAATGAATCGAGCAATCTGTCATTTTCGACAAAACCAATCGTATGTCCGGTAAGTGAATTAAGAGTAATATAATTTTTGTTCCCAACTTGTTGAAAAATAGCGTCGGAGACATGACCGTACGAATTTGAGAAATCGAATTGCTTAGCTCGTTCTGGAGAATAAAGCATGCCAGCCAAATCCACTTCACTTTTTTCGAGTGCAACGACAGTTTCCCTTGCAGTCAGAGGGATAAATTCAAAAGTTATACCTGTTGCTTTTCCAATTTCAAGTAGCAGATTAGGTGTAAAGCCATCTGGTTTGTTTTGTGTATTCGTAAATTCATACGGCTCAAACTGCGGCCTGTAAGCCACTTTGTAATGGTGTTTTAGAGGCTCGGATTGTTGACTTATCGCTGAAATCGAGCTCGTGAGCAAAAGTATCATCAACAAAAGTTTAAACCATTCATTTTTAGTTCTTTGAATGGATTTCCACGTGTTTTGTAAGTAGTAAGCCATGATATTGGTTAGATTTAAAAAGTTTTTTAAACCGAATTCTAAATGCTTTTTTTTTGATTTCAATAGAGTTTATATAAGTTAGTCATTTTTTGACCCCCAAAATCCGCCAGCTGGCGGAGGCTTTAAGACGAAGTAACTAATATCTTCTTTAATGATATTTTTCTCTTAGAACCACTATTAAGCCCCCATTTGGGGGTTGGGGGTCAGAACTAAAATTTATCATAACATTATTTTGTTTTTTACATTATTAATTACGTATGAACGCATGTACGTTTTTACCAACGCTCAACGATTAAAAACAATTCGATATTGTTCGCAAAATATCAGGTATTTCCACCTTTGTTCCGAAAATCAGTAAAGGCTTTTCTGATTATTTCCGTATGGCATTTCAACTTTCACGGTGGTACCTTCACCAATTTTACTTGTAATATTCAATTCGCCCTCCAACAGAAAGACCCTTTCTTTCATACCAATCAAGCCATACGAATCTTGTCGACCGATCTTATTCATATCAAACCCAACTCCATTATCAATAATTTCGAGCATTAATTTGCCGGCAGGATTGGTCAAATTAATTATTATTACTGTAGCCTTGGCGTGTTTGACAATATTATTTAGCGCTTCCTGCACAATTCGGAATAATGCCACAGCTTGTGGAGTACTCATCTCAAGTTCCAAAATGGCATGGTTAAACTGACAACTTATATGATGTCTTTCCTCAAAATCGAGAAGATACGTTTTTGTAGCTTCCACAAAGCCCAGCAATTCAATTTGTTCCGGTCTTAGACCGTTCATAATCCTTCTCGCCGTTTTAATGGTGTCGTCAATTAAGATTACCATATTATCAAATTTAGTCAAAATACCTTTCGAACCGGCGAAAACATTACTTTTGATAACTTTTTGTTTCAGTAAGCCCATGTCAATTTTTAGTGCTACCAGAATTTGCCCCAAGTCATCATGTATTTCGCGGGCTAATGCTATTTTTTCTTCTTCCCGAACATTTTGGAGGTGAGAAGCAAATTTTTTCAGTTGCTCTTCCGACTCATTCAAAGCTAACTCTATCAATTTACTTTCTGTAATATCGAACATAATTCCCTGTGAGCCAATGATCGCACCGTTGGAATCAATAACCGGCATTTTAAGCACATGCAAGTAAATTACTTTGCCATCGGGAGTTGGATATTCTTCTTCCGACTCAAATGACTTTCCGGTTTTTAAAATCTGTTTATGAACATCTTCGCCTGATTGCGCATATTTTACGGAACGCTCATTATCAGCATGAACCAGTATTTCTTTGGCAGCAATTTCAGTTGCAGTAGCACCCATAAATTCTTCCTTCGACACACCTTTCAATTCGCAAAAATGAGAATTAACCAAAACATAGCGTCCTTGCAGGTCTTTTCGGAAAACGGCGTTGGGTAATTGTTCAATAAAGGAGAGATAAAGCGATTGTGTTTCCATTAATTCGCTTTCTATCCGTTTCCGTTCGGTTATGTCGATATTAAAACCGGCAATCCCAATAATTTCTTCTTTATTTTTGATAGGAAAGATGATCTGATGAAAAAACAAACTAGTATTATCAGACTCATATTCAACTACATCGTCAACAGTTTCACCTGCATACACGCGCTTGCTGTTTTTATTCCATAATTCCACAATTTTTGGATCTTTTGCAGAAAATTCTTCTGATGTTTTTCCTAAAATGGATCCAAAGCGATCAATCATTTTCTTATTTTCAATAATTCCGATGTTATTTATATCACGAGCCCATATCTCAAAAGGTGAATTTTCGATAAAAGTACGCAGAAACATTTCACTTTTTTGCAGTGCTTCTTCCGCCATTTTAATATCTGTAATATCCTGAACAGAACCTATCATCCCTATAAGTTGATTATCTTTATCAAACTGTAATTCAGCAATATCATGTACCCATAGTGGAGTTTGATCAGTTTGCCGGATGATCTGATATATTTTATCAAACTTAGATTTTTTGGCAATTACTTCCTGTTCGAAATAATCTGATACTATTTTTTGCCAATCGGGATGAATAAAAGACTCCCAACTTTCAAATGATTTATCAAAATCATCCGGAATTCCAGAAATTTCATTTAAAACTTCAGAACTTGTCCAGTTATTGTCAATAAAATTGAACGTATAAGAACCCAATCGAGCAATTTTCTGTGTTTCTTTTAAAAACAATTCGTTTACCTGAAGTTTTTCTTCGGCCAATTTTCGTTCGGTAATATCTACAATAATACCTCTTAAACCAACTAAATTGTTGTCTTTTAGTATTCCATTTGTATAAATCAATGCTGTAAACACGGTTCCATCTTT
>JGI24131J36419_10000008_pt1 | contig 57838 bp, 64 predicted proteins | sample BarGraNGADG00211_2_FD_36419 | JGI IMG/M metagenome (IMG submission 36419) | reverse complement strand
GGAATCGATATTCAGGAAATCATTTTGGAGATATAATATGGGCTAAAATTGTAACTTTTGACAGCGAAAAATATCGTTGGTATAAAGGAACGGGGGATAAAAAAGATTTGAATACATTTATAAAAATAAACTATTTGGTTACAAACAGTTTAAACCTGTACACTGATTTACAATTACACAATATTAATTACTCAATTGGAGGGATTGACGATAATATGAAAGATATAACGCAGTATCATAAATATAACTTTTTTAATCCCAAAGCCGGGCTATTGTACAATTTAAATGAGAAACAAAAAGTATATGCTTCATTCGGGATTTCGCATAGAGAACCCGATCGGGGAAATTTCATTGATGCAGACTCCGGGAAAATACCCAAACCCGAGAAATTATATGATTACGAAGCTGGTTACGAATTTCGCTCATCAAAATTTATGTTTAAAGGGAATTTCTTTTATATGAATTATATCGACCAGTTGATTTTAACCGGTGAGATAAACAATGTTGGCAATCCAATATTAACAAATGTATCAAAAAGTTTCAGGTTAGGGATTGAACTTGAAACAGAATTACAAATTCTTAAAAATTTGAACTTGTACGGAAATATAACACTTAGCAGAAATATTATCCCGGTTTTTGTTGACTTTACAGATAACTGGGATACATGGAGTCAGGATAAAGAGACATTAAAAAATAAAACAATATCTTTCTCGCCATCAATAATTGCAAGTTCAATTATTGATTATGAACCGTTAAAGGATTTTCATTTAAGTTTTAGTACTAAATATGTTGGAAAACAATACATTGATAACACACAAAATTCAGAAAGAATGTTAAATGCATATTTAGTTCAAAATCTCTCTTTCTCATATTCAATTAAAAGCAAAATATTTAAAGAACTCACCTCCCAATTTGCAATAAATAATTTATTTAATAAGAAATACGAGACAAATGCATGGGTTTATAAATATAATGAAGGCGGTTCGCAACATATAATGGATGGATATTTTCCTCAGGCTGGAATTAATTATATGGTCAGAGTTGATATAAAGTTTTGATAATCAATTAATTGAAATGGTTGTAACTAATTGGTTATCAGGTAATTATATTGAAGTTTTTGGAGCATTAGCTGGAATAATTTATGTATTTCTGGAAATAAGGCAGAACATATGGCTCTGGCCGGTCGGGATAATCACATCAGGAGTTTATATCTGGGTCTTCTTCCATGGTAAACTTTATGCAGATATGAGCCTGCAGGTGTATTATCTGGTTATAAGTGTGTTGGGTTGGTACTGGTGGCTGAAGGGCGCAGTGGGAGATCTAAGCGAAGCGAAGATTCCGCAACAGGGGAAAGAGGAGAAAAAAGAATTACAGGTAACAAGATTAAAGTTGAGGACGGGTATTATCCTGGCTATTGTTTTTGTATTTTTATATGCCGTTATGTGGTTTATTCTTTCAAATCTGACTGATTCCCCTGTGCCGGCATGGGATTCATTCTTAACATCATTATCAATAGTAGCCACATGGATGCTTGCCCGGAAAATATATGAACACTGGTTGTTGTGGATTGTTGTAAACTTCGTTGCGGGAGTTCTGTTTTTTACCAGAGGACTATATCCGACTGTTATTTTATATATGGTTTATGGCATTATGTCGTTTATCGGATTGGCAGCATGGAAGGCAACAATCAGAGATGATATTAGATCTCTTTAAAAAGTAATATATTCTAGGATGAAAAGTGAAAATCAAACTTATCCGGAGACAGCAATTATTGCCAATGGCAAATTTCCTGATCATCCACTGCCTCTGGGGTATCTTCTGAGAGCAAAGAGGGTTATCTGCTGTGACGGAGCTACTGACTCACTAATTGATTTTGGACTGGAGCCTTTTGCCATTGTAGGTGATTGTGATTCAGTTAATAAAAAAATTGCCGAAAAATATCAGGAGAGGCTTTTCAGGGATGATGACCAGGAGACAAACGACCTTACCAAAGCTGTTAAATGGTGCTCCGGCAGGGGGTATAATAATATTGTCATTCTTGGTGCTACAGGCAAACGCGAGGATCATACGCTCGGAAATATATCCCTTTTGGTTGAATATGCCTCTTTTACAACTGTTAAGATGGTTACAGATGCCGGGATCTTCTTCCCGATACTGGAAAGTACCGGAATTGAAACTCAAAAGGGACAGCAGGTTTCGATTTTTTCAGTAGACCCTTTAAATGAAATTTCTTCAACAGGATTAAAATACAAACTTAATCATAAAAAACTTACAAACTGGTGGGTCGCAACCCTGAATGAAGCAACAGACGACCACTTTGAACTTGATTTTACAAGAGGCCCGATAATAGTTTTCCTAAAGTTCAAAGATTAATGAGAAGAAGGTGGGAGTGGTGGATCGAAGCGAAGCCAAGAAGACATCAAGACATTTCTTTCCTGCCAATTACCTCTTTGACAAGGTTAATCAGCTGTACCCTGCTTTTCACATTTGTCTTAATATAGATCCTGTGTGTATGATCTTTTACGGTCTGCAGACTGATAAATANTCTGTCGGATATTTCTTTGTTACTCAATCCGTTACATATTTCACGCACTATGTCTGTTTCACGGGGAGATACTTCAAATTTTTTGCAGAACTCTTCAAAGGAGAGATCTTTCGTTGTCTCTTCTGTAAAAGCTGATAAAAGTGTTCCATAGTTAAGATAAAGAGGCAGAAAAGTATTTCCGGCAAAGAAGGTAAAAATGAAAATAATGGCAACATATGACTGTGATGTATAGAAAAGCAGGGGAACACATTGTGAAATCATAACAAGAAAAACTACAGGGCTCATTATTTTCCCATCATAATCATGAATGATTGATCTTCCCTTCCGCGGATATAAAATCAGTAATGAAGCAAAAAGCGAATAGAGGAAATTCATTGAAATGAAATAGTACTTTATCAGAGATACCGGTTTTATTTCACTCGTCTTTGCGATGAAATATCCTACTATAATTATAGGATGCAGACTCGTATTTGTCTCCTATATTATTATGGACAAAAAACTTGATCCCATTGAAGCTGTCGAAATGAGCTGGAGACTTACAAGAGGACATGGTTGGCAGATATTCTTTATGGGATTAGTTTCATTTTTCATAATAATCTTTGGCCTTATGCTTCTGATAGTAGGTATTTTCCCGGCCATAATGTGGGTATCCAGTGCATTTGCAACTCTTTATCAATCAGTTCTTATTGAAAAAGAAAAACCGGCAGAACAGATGGCAGTATAAATATTTTTAAATCTTTTTCAGCTTTGCGAACCTTAACAGGAGTTTCTTATTTCCTTCTTTTTCGAACTCCACAGTAGCGGTAGTGTTTGGCGGTTTTCCTTCAATAGATTTTATAGTACCAATACCAAATCTTTCATGCTGTACGGTATCTCCTTCTGAAAATAATGAAGAATCACTTGCTGTAAATGGAACATTGGAAGTAACTTCAGATTTATAGATCTTCTTAAGCCGGTCTTCCTTCTTATATGTCTGAGGTTCTTCTCTGAAAGTTGTAGGTCTGGTTCTTGATGCATTATTGTTTTGGAACGGTTTCCCTCCCGTTTGTGGATAATAAAGAAACTTCTGGTCTATCTCTTTGAGGAATCGGCTGGGATTGCATCTCTCAAGATTTCCCCACTTATACCTGTTAAGGGCATAACTCAGAGTCGCCTGTTTTTCCGCCCGTGTAACAGCCACATAGAAGAGACGCCTCTCTTCTTCAAGTTCGCGGGCGCTTCCTGATGACATTGGTGATGGGAACAAAGTATCTTCCATACCAACAATATATACATGTTTGAATTCCAGTCCTTTGGCCGAATGCATTGTCATGAGCGTTACTTTATTGCGGTCTTCATCTTTTTCATTATCCTGGTCGGTGAGAAGTGCGACATTTGACATGTAAGCTTCCAGGGTTGAAGGTTCTCCGTTGGTTTCAGCCGCTTCGGTAAATACCTTGATTGCATTTAACAATTCTTCGAAGTTTTCGTACCGGCTCACTTCTTCAGGTGACTTGCCATCTCTAAGTTCTCTCATTATTCCGGATGCCTGAGCAATCTCCCTGGCTTTTACAAAAGCATCCGATGTTTCGGTATTGAGTCTGAGAGAAGTGATTAAATCAACATACATTGCAAGCTTTTTTATTGTTCCGGAATTAAAATGTTCACCATATTTTGAGGCCTCTTTAAGAATATCCCAAGTAGTAACATTCAGATCGGCAGCAAGTTCAAAGATTTTTTGGATAGTTGTATCCCCGATACCTCTCTTCGGACAGTTAATCGATCTTTTCATTGCTTCTTCATCTTCCGGATTTATGACCATCCTGAAATATGACAGAATATCCTTTATCTCTTTTCGTTCATAGAATGAGAGTCCTCCATAAATTTTATAGGGAATATTTTTTCTTCGCAATGTCTCTTCAAATATCCTGCTCTGTGCATTTGTACGGTACAGGATAGCAAAATCGGACCATTTAAGCTGATTTGATAACCTCTTGTTGAAGATATCGGATGCGACATTGAATCCTTCTTCCGAATCGGTAATTGCCTGAAAGACCTGTATCTTTTCTCCGTCTTCATTCATCGAAAAGACATTCTTTTTGATCTGGGCTTCGTTATTTGCAATTATAGAATTGGCTGCATTTACAATTGTCTGAGTGGAACGGTAGTTCTGTTCGAGTTTAAAAAGCAGATAATCAGCGTAATCATTTTTAAATTCAAGTATATTTTCAATCCGGGCCCCTCTGAAAGAATATATGCTCTGAGCATCATCGCCCACAACACAAATATTGTGATGCTCAGCAGCAAGTTTTTTAACTATCAGGTATTGAGAGTAATTTGTGTCCTGGTACTCATCAACTAAGATATAAGTGATTTTTTTTTGATATGAATCAAGAACTTCAGGGAAGTCGCGGAAAAGAATATTTGTATTTAATAAAAGATCATCAAAGTCCATTGCATTGGCCTTAAAACAACGTGAAGCATAGGTTTTATACACATCTGCAAGCAAAGGCATACGGCTGGCCCGGTCATACTCATTCATTGAAAGATCAGATGCATACATACTTGCAGTCACAAGATTATTTTTAGCACCCGAAATTCTTGATGCTATTACTCCTGGTTTATAAATATTGTCATCAAGGCTGAGATCCTTAATGATCGACCTTATCAGGCTTTTTGCATCGGAGGTATCGTAAATAGTATAATTTGATTTGTATCCGAGCTTATCACCCTCCATCCTGAGTATCCTGGCAAATATAGAGTGGAAGGTTCCCATCCAGAGATATCTTGCTATTTCAGGACTTACAATTTTTGCAACTCTCTCCTTCATCTCTTTCGCAGCTTTATTGGTAAATGTAAGCGCGAGGATTTTGTTTGCAGGAACACCATTATTAAGCAAGTGTGCAATACGGTAAGTAAGTACCCTGGTTTTCCCGGCACCGGCGCCAGCAATTACAAGAGAAGGGCCTTCCGTGTTAATAACAGCTTGTTGCTGAGACTCATTCAGATCGTTCAGATAGTTTTTTGTCATTTAGATTTTAGAATTACAGCTTACCGGTCCGGGCAAATTTAACAATAACATTATCAAAGACAGAATAACATAAAAAGGAAAATGGAATTATTTATTAACAGCAGATTCTAACATCCTTTACGTATCTACCAGAATTCCTCAGTTTTTATTATACTTGTGGAGAATTATACCAAAAAGATCAATAAAGCGTTTTAATTTTAAAGTTCAGTTTGCCTGTGCGTTTTTCTATTCTTTTTATAGTTCTTATGAGTCCTGTGATTTTACTGGCTCAAATGACAGCACCAGGGAATAGTACAGTAAGATATACTACTTATCCATCTGCGCAAGCTGTTAAAGATCCGGTATTTATTTTCTGTAATCTGACAGGAAGTCTAACAGGTACTCTTAATGCCGTTCATCCAAATGGTTCAGGAGTGTTCGATTTTAAATGGTATGGATGGGACGATGTAACAAAAAGCTTCAGCATTGACCTCAAAACAGAAACCGGTGTTACAGCATCATCAATAACCGGTTTAAATGAGGGAGGTTATAAGGTGGATATTTTAAATGGGGGAATTTATGATACCAGTTTAGTGGGCTGGATCTTTTTCGATAAACCTCCAAAAGCTTTTGCAAAGCTTCAGCAGGAACTCTGTGAACGTATCGCATTGAAAGGCACCGCAGTTGCTACAGTTAATTCATTTTATTACAGAGATATTGTAAATGGTTCTCAGGTTGCATTGAAAAATGAAATTACATTCTTCTGGTCTTCAATTCCATCATCTGTTATTCCATTTCCCGACTTTGATACAATGCCTGTTATCTATAATCCACCAGTCGAAGACGTGACCTACAAACTCAGGGTAAATAGTCTGGGTTGTTCCAGCGAATCATCATTTTTTTATCCGTCAATTCATGTAAAGGCCGATTTTACAGCCGATCCGATCAAGGGAGAAGCTCCTCTCGAGGTAACTTTTACTGACAAATCGATCAGAGGTTCAAAGAAGTACACATGGGAATTTGGTGATATAACAGCAGATGGTAAAAAATCACCTGATTGGATAATAAAAAAGGACTCACTCTGGGTCATAAGTAATCCTTTTCAGCACACTTATTATATTCCTGGTGAATACGCTGTAAAGCTCACCATTGAAAGTGAGCTTGGTTGTATTGATTCGTTCAGACTTGAACCTAATATTGTGGTCGAACCTTCAGAACTACACATACCAAATGTATTTACACCCGATGGTGATGGGCAGAATGATGTTTTTTTGGTTGAATCAAAATCATTGCGTTTTCTCAGTGTTGAGGTTTACAGCAGGAGCGGAATGAAAGTTTACAGTTTTTTAGGTGAAGGGGAAAAACTTAAAAATTGGGAGGGATGGGACGGAAACTTAAATAACAGTTCAATAAAAGCCAGCCCTGGAGTCTATTTCTATATCATAAGGGCATATGGTTGGGATAATATTAAATATGATAATAAAGATTACAGGGGAGTCCTGTATCTGTACCGATAAGAAACACTGATTATTACAAACACAGGGAACAGTATATCAGTGATTATCTTAAATAGAGCTTAACCGTTTGTAAATCAGAGATCAGTTTTTGTTTCACTTCTTTTAATAGCAACAATAGTCAATATAGCTGAAATAAAGAGAGAACCTGCCATGAATATATAAGAGGCCCCAAATCCTCCTGTCGTACCATTTAAATAGCCAACAATATAAGCACCAACAAATGATCCTAAAGCACCCAGGCTATTTATCATTGCAATAGCCCCTGCCGATACATTACGCGGTAAAACTTCAGTAATAACAGCAAAGAATGGTCCATATGGTGCGTACATTGCTCCGCCTGCAATAACAAGCAATATATACGATAACCAGAAATGACTTGTCCCAATTAAGTACGAACCATAGAAAGCAAGGGAGCCGATTAACAGAAAAGGCCAGATAAACGATTTTCTCTTTAAGGTTTTATCTGAGAAATATGATGCAGTTAACATACCAATAATAGCCAGAAGATATGGAACTGATGCTAACCATCCGGTTTTTACTATATCCGAGTCAGGAGCGGCATTAAGAATAGAAGGAAGCCACATAACAAATCCATATACTCCGATGCACCATAAAGCATATTGAAGACAAAGTAAAATAACGATCCTGGATCTTAAAGCTACTGCATAATTTTTAACCGGCTTAATAGATTGTTGCTCTAAATCTAATTGTATCTGCAAATCATCCTTTTCATTTTCTGTTAGCCATTTTGCATCACCGGGTTTGTCAACAACCAATCTCCACCACAAAAAAGCCCAGATTATAGCTGGCAAACCTTCCACTATAAACATCCAGCGCCAGCCAACTGAATCTACTAAATAACCTGATAAAACAGACATCCATAAGATAGTGACAGGATTGCCAAGAATCAAAAAAGTATTTGCCCTTGATCGTTCCGATTTAGTAAACCATCTGCTCAAAAAAACCAGCATCGAGGGCATAACAGCGCTCTCAACAACACCGAGCATAAACCTTATAACAATCAACGCATTTACATTTCTGATCATGCCGGTAGCCATGGCAAGTGCTCCCCAGAGAATTAAAGACCAGAATATTAATTTCTTAGCGCTTTTTTTAGCAGCATACAGTGCACCGGGAATCTGAAAGAAAAAATATCCCAGAAAGAAAAGTGATCCTAATAAGGAAGACATTGCTGCATTAATATTCAGATCTTTAGCCATTCCACCTGCCGCCGCGAATCCGAAATTAGCACGATCCAAATAAGCAAGACTATAGGTAATAAAAGCTATAGGTATCAACCTATACCAACGTTTTATTGAGAGCAATTTTACCATAAGTTAACCCCGTAAAAAAAAATAGTTTAATAAACTTCTTAAATCATTTAACTCCAGAGCCTGTCGTGTGAGCGTTTTTCATCCCACTCGGGAGTTGGTTCAAAGTATTTGCCATCCACTCCAAGATGTTTCTTAACTTCTTCCTCAAAAAGTTCAATACCTAATCCGGGAGCATCGAGAGGAACATTAGCAAATCCTTTGGTGATCATTGGCTGGCTGCCGGTCATTTTAACAAGATTAATCCACCACGGTCTGTCAACTGAGTGATGTTCCAAAGCAAGAAAGTTCTGAGTGGCTGCAGCACAATGAACATTTGCCATGAAACAGACAGGAGAACCCGCCATATGCATAGCCATTGATACTGCACACTCTTCAGCATAATCACCTATCCTTTTGGTTTCCAGTAGTCCTCCGGAAGTACCAAGATCAGGTTGAATAATATCAACTGCTCTTGCATCAAGTAAAGGTTTGAATCCGCCTTTCAGCATATAAATATCTTCACCGGTAGCTATTGGAGTTTCGATTGCATCAGATAATGTCTTATTCTGATCAGTGTAAAACCAGGGAACCATATCTTCGAGCCATGCAAGCCTGTATTTATCCATCGCTTTTCCAAAGCGGATTGCATTGTTTACATCAAAATGGCCGAAATGATCAGCACACAAAGGCATTTCATAACCGACAGCATTCCTTACCTGTTCAACGTATTCAGTTAAGCCTGCTAAACCTTTATCTGTAATCTGAACCTGGGTGAATGGGTGTAATGTATTTCCATAACCCATGTATTCTCTCAGATCATACTGACCGGTTGCACCATCCCATGCCTTAGTGTTGACAAGTGCATCAGGAATGTTTGCGACAACATGAATTCCAAGGTCCATTTTTAGCCAGGTAAATCCCTGATCTTCAACCCTTTTCTTCATTGTTAATGCAAATGCCTGTGGATCTCTGGCGCCCGGAGTGTCGGCATATAGCCTGATTTTATCCCGATACCGGCCACCAAGCAACTGCCATGCAGGGACACCATATGCTTTCCCGCACAGATCCCAAAGTGCCATCTCAACAGCACAAACACCGCCGCCCTGCCGTCCGTGATAGCCAAATTGCCTGATTATTTTAAAAAGCATTTCAACATTACATGGATTAAGTCCAAGTATGCGGCTTTTGAGCATCAATGCGTAACGTTCGTCAGCTCCATCCCTCACTTCCCCCAAGCCATAAATACCCTGGTTTGTATCAATGCGGATAATCGCGGTGCGCCCTACATTCTGCATAACAGCGACCCGTAAATCAGTTATCTTAAGTTCAGAAGGACTTGATGACCTGCTTACTTTAGATGTCGTCTGGGCAATTGTATCTTCAATTGATAAAGACATAAATCCACCAATAGCAATTCCTCCCAATGCGGCCTTCTTAAGAAAGTTCCTTCGACTGTTGCCGGTAGCAGGATTATTTATTTCTGCCTGAATAGCGGCAGCTTCCTCTTTTTCTCTTAATCTGTTTTGATCTGAAATATTCTGTATTGTACTTTTCATAGTAATTTAATTATGATTTATAGAAAAAGCTTGCTTTAAATCAGAATTAATAGTTACGGTCTTTCAGGTAGTTATCCAATTCCGCTTTTGTCATAGGTAACTTGCCGGGATATTTATTCAGCCAGTCAAGAAAATCTTTATTGATCTCTTCAGTCCATATCCTTATGTCAAAGATATAATTTATTTAAAATGCACAAGTATTATTGAAAAGCATAAGTGTTCATAATTGTTCAAAAAAATTCAGTTATAGTAACAAAATACAGATGACATTCTCCCTTGAATATGAATTATTGTTTATTGTTGTTTATCAAGGTTTTTCATAAGGAAACGGGTCCAGTTTGCAGACATAACGTTACTGATATCCCGGGCAGTGTATCCAATTTCTGAAAGCATTGCCGGTACTTTTTGAAGGTCAGCAATTGTATCAAGATCATAAGGACATTGTTCTTTCCCAAAGGCACCGTCCAGATCAGATCCGATGGCTGCATGAAGGGCATTTCCGGATAGCTGACAGATATGATCAATATTATTTATCACTTGTTTTAACGTAACCTCCATTGTTTTTGGATCTGACTTTCCCCTTATCCAGCCCGGAACCATCATCCATGCATCTAATGCTACACCAATTACTGCATCGCGCATTATAAGTTCATTGATTTGTTCGTCTGAAAGCTGTCTGTTATGAGGTACGAATGTCCTGCAATTATTATGGCTTGCGCATACCGGACCATGATACAGATCCATTGCCTCCCAGAAGCTTTCATCACATAAATGTGTAGCATCCAGAATAATACCTGATCTTTCAATTTCCCTCAGAAGCGATCGTCCCTTAACGCCAACTCCTCCGGTTGCTTCTGTTCCCTGGGCGTATGTACCAGGTCCGTAATGCGCCGGACCGATTACACGCAATCCGTAATTATATGCTTTTTCCAGGTGTTTCAGCGAAATAATTGAATCTGCTCCTTCGAGGCTCAGGATATAGCCGACTTTACCTTTATCCGGTTCAGTATTCCACAAATGAAGGTGTTTTTCCAAATCGGTACAGTTTCGTATCTGAACCATTTCGCCAGCTTCTTCCATAGCTTTGTACCATGCCAGTTGACCCTGGGTATTTGCCCATGCCTGCTCAGGAGATTTCCAGCCTGGTAAAAGGTTTCCTTGTTTTACGTACCTTCCTATTTGGGTAGCCATGCAAAGACATATTTTGCCTTTGCGCATCGATGGTAAACTAACTGTTCCATTTGCCCTGTCGGGCTTATCATTCTGCCCTTCTTCGCTTTTACGGATATCTTCAACCTGCCACCTGAGATCGCGGTTCCATTCCAGTGCATTCATTGCAAGATCGAGGTGCCCGTCGATTATTAAATGTTTATTTTCCATTATGGGAGAGTCGGATTAATAAGTAATCCTTCTTTTTCTTGCCTCAACAGTCCATTGCTCTGTAGCTTTCCCGTCTTTTACAACTGTAACGGAATCATAGCGGTCCACGGTAGGACATATATGATAAGGTATTCCATATAAAACATCGCCGATTTTCCTGTCACCTGCTTCAAGTGTTCTGAGAACCATATGTTCTTCATTATGATTTATTATTACATAATTATCCAATCCCAGGATTTTTATTCTTGGCTGAGGCATTTCAGAGGCAATAGCTTTATGTCCAAGGTCGATACAAATCAGATCCCTGCCAGGTTTGCTGATTATTCGCATCAGAAGAACAGCTGCATGTAAATACTCCATATCAGTAAAGGATTCGCTGTAACCAAAGTCCCATAAAAGAAGCGTACCCGGACTTGTTTCAACTCCGCTGCGTATTGCATGTATCGGGAAGGTTGGTGTTCCGCCGGCAACAATACTTAAAGGGGTATCTCCTAATTTTTTAAGTTCATTCACAAGATTTATTACAGGTGCAAATGCATCATTGCAGATTTTTTGCCTGACAGAAAGATCCTTTTCGTGTATATGACCATCATAAACGTGAAGCCCTTCAGCCTTAAGCATCGGCAAATCCATGATCAATTTAAAAAGTTTTACTGCAGCTATTCCGGGATCGACACCTGTACGGTTCATTCCATTGTTTATATCAAGCCAGACATGAGTTTCTGATCCTGTTTTTTTAGCTTTGTCTGATAATTGCATTATCACCTCTTCAGAATCTGCTATGCAAGAGATCTTTGTATCCGGAAATCCCTGTTTTAAGTTAAAAAACCTTTCCAGATTAGGACCCACCGGCTGATAAGCAAGTAGAATGTCATCTGCCCCGCATGCTGCAACCATCTCGACTTCAGCTATTGTGGCACATTTAAACTTGTGGATGCCATATTTCATCTGCAATCTGATGATCTCTGGTATTTTATGTGTTTTTACATGTGGTCTTAATAAATCAACATTTCCGGCAATTGAAATGATCTTCCTGATATTATTTTCGATGCGGTCGGGATAGATCAAAAGAGCAGGAGAGGATACATCTCTCACATTATTAACTATATACCAACGGTTTTTGGAGAATGGATTACTGCTCATTTTATTGGTCATTAAGTTCAAACATAGCTTCTATTTCAACTGCAATATTATTTGGGAGAATCATACCAACAGCGCTTCTTACTCCGATACCGTTTTCAGGGCCAAATACATCGGCCATAAGTTCACTGAATCCGTTTATTACTGCTGGGTGGTGACCAAAATCAGTCGTACTGTTAACCATCCCCAGGACTCTGACTAATCGTTTTATTTTTTTGAGATCACCAAAATGCTCCTTTATGGTTGACAACATGGTGAGTCCGACCTGGCGGGCAGCCTGTTTCCCATCTTCAGTATTGAGGTCTTCCCCCAGCTTACCGGTTATCAGTGAACCATCAGATCTGACGGGTCCCTGTCCGGATATATATAAAAAATTACCAATTGCCAGAACAGGTTTATACACTCCGGCTGGTTTTGGTGCCGGCGGTAATAAAAGACCTAATTCAACTATGCGTAAATCGGGATCATGTATCATTTTAATAATTTTTCAATCAGGGAAATGTACTAATTATTTTCTTGAATATTCTGCAAAAACGAAGCCGGAAATTCGTTTTTTTTTTGACACAAGTTATAAACTCGCACAAGTGGATGCAGCATAAACAATTTGTTTTCGTCATTTACCGGTAATATTTAAGTGTTCACAGTTTATTTTTGGATTTTACCAATAAAAACTTTGTAAACTAAAAGAGTTTTCTCATTTTTGCATCTTCAAATAGTTTCAATGGATAACAGACAAAGGATAATAGAAGAGGCAGCTTTATTGTTCAGAACTTACGGTATAAGAGCTGTTACTATGGATATGCTTGCTAATCAGATGGGTATATCAAAAAGAACTATTTATGAGGCTTTCAAAGACAAAGATGAGCTTCTCCGGGGAGTCCTCAAATTGATGACCATAAGGCAGCGCGAGGCAATGAATAAGATCTTCAGTGAAACGGAAAATGTAATTGAAGCCATCTTTAAAATGATCGATCTGATGATTGATCATTTTAAGAATATGAGCCCGGCATTCCAGTTGGATATGAAGAGATATCATAATGAAATATTGAAAAAACTCGGAGAAAAGGATGAGTTACCATATTACAGGAACCATATTGAAATAATAAAACGAGGTATAAAAGAGGGTGTTTTCAGGGAGGATATTGATGTGGAAATTATGAATAAATGTCTTTTGGAGGTAGAAAGGATGTCGAATGACAAGAGTGTTTTCCCACCCGATGATTTTATGGATAAAAATGTAATGAGAACTTTTTATGTCAACTTCATAAGGGGAATCTCAACACAAAAGGGTCTTGATCTTATAAATTTCTATGATAAAAAGTAATATTTAAAAATCATTTCAGATAAAATTTTACAACTGAAGAATAAATCGGATAATATGAAAAGTAAACATTTTTTCGCAGCTGCTTTATCCCTGATGCTTTCCGGGGGGATTTTGACTGCGCAGGGGAGCAGCAGTGAGCTAAAGATCTCACTTAAAGAGGCTCAGGATTATGCATTAACAAATAACAAGATGGTGCTTGCTGCAAAATCGGACGTGATGGCATCAAGGAGTGCTTTATGGGAAACAATCTCTTCGGCGTTACCGCAGATCAATGCAACAGGTTCATTTACTGATAACCTCAAACTGATGACAACACTTTTACCCGGGGAGTTTTTTAATCAGCCCGGTGTGAAAATACCTGTTACTTTTGGATCTCAGTTCAATTCAAGTGCATCGGTACAGGCAAGCCTTTTGCTTTTTAATGCTCCATTATATATAGGTATAGAAACAACAAAACTGGCACAAAAACTCAGTGAGGAAAATCTTGAGAAATCTGAACTCGATACAAAAGAATCTGTGGCAACGGCTTATTTTCTGATACTTGTTTCAGAAAAATCGCTTGAGATTCTTAACGGTAATATTACAAACCTTTCTGAAACTCTTAAATCAACAAAAGCAATGTATTCGGCAGGGATGGCTGAAATGACTGATGTCGACCAGATGGTTTCAAATTTAACAATGGTTGAGAATTCAAGGAGCGCCCTGCAGCGCGCAATAGAACTAAATTATAACCTGTTGCGTTTTCAGCTTGGTGTTAATGCAGATTCAAAAGTTATTTTAACGGAATCGCTCGAAAGCCTTACCAACGAAATCAATATTGAAGCGTTGCTTTCACAGGGTTTCGACCATACTAAAAATATCGGTTACCGTCTCATGGATGGACAGGAGATGATGTCATCACTTAACCTGAAAGCTCAGAAATCTGCCGTGCTTCCGACACTCGCGGGTTTCTACAATTATGGAACAAACGGTATGGGTGATAAAGTTTCCGATCTTGCCTGGTTCCAGAATTCAATGGCGGGAGTGCAACTTTCAGTTCCGATATTTGCCGGGGGGCAGAGATATTCCAGGATCAGAAAAGCCCAGATTAACCTCGAAAAAGCAAAAATCACAAAAGATATGGTTACCGAACAGCTTTTAATTCAGGAGAAGCAACTTCGTTTTAACCTGGTAAACGCTAACCTACAGTATAAAAGCCAGAAGGAAAATGTTGAGGTTTCTAAAAGAGTATATGCTAGCATGGAAAATAAATTTAAACAGGGAATGGCTTCAAGTCTTGATCTCACACAGGCTAACTCATTATATCTAACTGCTGAAAACAATTATGTGTCAGCTCTTATGAACCTGCTTCAGACAAAGCTGGCATTAGATAAACTTTTAAATAACATGTAATAAATTCTGAATCATTTAAAAATACAAATAATGAACTACACCAAAACAATTGCGGCAATATTGATTAGCGGACTGATCCTTTCAGCCTGTTCATCAAATAGTAAAAAGAAGGCAACTGCGGACCAGACTTTAGCAGCATCTGCTGAGAAAGCAGCAATCCCGGTAAAAGTATCGGCACTGGCAAAGACCAAAATCGCAAGAACAATCGATTATACAGCCACAATTCTTCCTTTTGAAGAGGTCAATATGGCTCCGTCAACTCCGGGAAGAATAGACAAAATTTATGTTGAAGTCGGCGATAAAGTTAATAAGGGAGATGATCTTTTCCTCATGGACCGTACCCAGCTTTATCAGTTGAAACTTCAGTTAAGCAGTCTTACAAAAGACCTTTCAAGGCTTGATACTCTTCTCAAATCGGGGAGTGTAAAACAGCAGCAATACGACCAGATGAAGACTCAGTATGACGTCACCAAAACCAATGTTGATTTCATGGAAGAAAACACTCTGTTAAAAGCTCCTTTCTATGGGGTGGTTACAGGCAAATATTTTGAAAATGGTGAAATGTATTCAGGTTCACCCACAACCCAGACCGGAAGATCGGCAGTTGTAACTGTGATGCAGGTAAATCCGCTTAAAGTGAATGTTAACATATCGGAGCAATACTATCCTCTGATAAAAAAAGGAATGAAAGCGTCAATTATTGCTGATGTTTATAAAGGCGAGGTTTTTACAGCTAATGTTTATCGGATATCGCCAACTGTAAGCTCTTCAACAAGATCTTTTATTACTGAACTTGAGCTACCTAACAGAAAAGATCTTCTGAAACCAGGTATGTTTGTCAGGGTATCGATGGATCTTGGAGAGGTTGAAACATTTGTTGTTCCTGCTAATACAGTTCTGGTTCAGGAGGGTACAAATACCAGGTTTCTATTTATTGAGAAAAACAATGTTGCGGAACGTATTGAGGTAATAATCGGGAAAAGGTTTGATGACCAGNTGGAGATAATTTCTTCGGGTATTAAAGAAGGAGATATGCTTGTAACTGAAGGACAGGCAAGGCTGATCAATGGAGATAAAATAGAATTAGTTAAGTAGTATTCTGAATTTCAATATAAATAAAATGAGTATATATAGTGCTTCCGTAAAAAGGCCCGTAACAACAATACTGATATTTGTCGGTCTGATGGTTATGGGACTCTATTCGCTGATGCAATTGCCAGTGGATCTTTATCCCGAAATGGAATTGCCTTTTGTTGTGGTGATCACAACCTATCCGGGCGCAAGTGCATCCGACATTGAATCGAATGTTACCAGACCGCTCGAAAATGCCCTTAACTCGGTAAGTAAACTTAAAGAGCTGACCTCTACTTCGAGCGATGGTGCATCTGTTGTTTTTATGAACTTTGAATATGGTACAAACCTCGATGAGGCATCAAATGATATAAGGAGTGCACTAAGTTTTACTGAACGTGTGCTCCCTTCAGATTGTGAGAAACCAACAATCATTAAGTTCAGTACCAGCATGATGCCCATAGTTTTTTATGCAATCACTGCAAAAGAGAGTTATGCCGGGCTCGAGAAAATCCTTGATGAAAAGGTTGTAAACCCTTTAAACAGGATTGAAGGTGTTGGATCAGTTGCTCTTTCGGGAGTTCCCGGCAGGAAGGTATATATTGATGTCGATCCCCGGAAAATGGAAGCATACAATCTGACAATTGAACAGATAGGGAATGTTCTCAGAGCCGAAAATATGAACATGCCGGCCGGTTTTATCGAGATGGGCAAAACCGACTATCCATTACGTATACAGGGCGAGTTTCTTGAAAGCGATGTAGTTAAAAATCTGGTTGTCAGTAGTTTCAATGGCAATAGTATATATCTGAAAGACGTTGCTCAGGTTAATGATACAATCAGGGAATCTAAACTTGACACAAAGATAAATGGCGCCAGGGGAATGAGTATGTACGTCCAGAAACAATCTGGAGGTAATACAGTTAAAGTAACCAAAGAAGTTGATAAAGCGCTGACTACCCTTGTAAAGGATTTACCTTCGGATGTAAAAGTTGAAAAACTCTTCGACAGCGCTTCATTTATCCAAGGATCTATCAGCAACCTGACAGAGACACTGATGTGGGCCGGAATCTTTGTAGTATTGGTAGTTTTGTTCTTCCTGGGCAGATGGAGGGCAACCTTTATTGTAATTCTTACTATACCGATTTCGCTGATTGTGGCTTTTATCTATCTTTTTATAACAGGAGCCTCGATAAATATTATCTCGCTCACGTCATTGTCAATAGCGATAGGCATGGTGGTCGACGATGCCATTGTGGTACTTGAGAATATCACAAAGCATATCGAAAGGGGTAGCCGTCCAAGGGAAGCAGCAATTTATGCAACCAATGAAGTTTGGCTTGCTGTTATTGTAACTACTCTGACAGTTGTTGCTGTTTTCTTCCCGCTGACCTTTGTGACAGGACTTACAGGAGTACTCTTTAAGCAGCTTGGTATGATTGTAACTATCACTATAGTAACCTCGGTATTTGCGGCTATTACACTTACCCCTACTCTGAGCGCCCTGATTTTGAAATGGTATCCAATCAAAAAAGATGCTCCTTTCTGGACATATGACGGAAGTATCAGAAAATGGCTTGACTGGCTTGATCATTATTATGAAAAGACTCTGCGCTGGGCACTTCACCATAAAACTTTTATTACAATTCTGGCGGTCATTGTATTTGTTTTATCGATGAGTCTTTTCGCTTTCATAAAAACGGAATTCTTCCCACAGGCAGATGAGTCAAGAATTACTTCAACAATTGAACTGCAGACGGGAACACGTGTTGACCAGACTATACTTACATCAAACAGGATTGACAGCCTGATAAAGGTAAAATATCCGGAAGTAAAGATTATTTCAACCTCAACAGGTGCCGATGATCAGGGAGGATTTGCTTCGATTTTCAGTGCAGGGGGTACACACAAGATAACCTACACCCTTAGTCTTGTACCAATTGAGGAAAGAACTAAATCGGTATTTGATATTGTTGAAGAAATGAGAGTTGATTTTTCCAAAATGTCGGAGATCGTCAATTTTACACTTAGTACCTCCGATAATATGGGAAGCTTTGGAGGAAGTACTGTTGATGTGGAAATATATGGTTATGATATTGCCGAAACTAACCTTGTGGCAGAGGAACTCTCAGCTAAAATTAAGAAGATTCCAGGCACAAAGGATGTTAATATCAGCCGTGCCAAGTCAAAACCTGAACTTCAGATTGTTTTTGATCAGAATAAGATGGCTGAAAACGGTCTGAACACAGCAATGGTATCAACTGCTGTCAAGAACAGGGTGGATGGTCTGACTGCAACAAGACTCAGGCAGTTCGGAGATGAATATGATGTAGTTGTGAGGTATAAGAAAAGTGCCCGCAGCACTCTGACTGATGTAGAAAACATTGGCATTACAAATCCGATGGGACAGGTAATAAGACTTGGAGAAATTTCCCAGATAAAAGAGTACTGGTCACCTCCGAGTATTGAACGTAAAAGAAAGGAGCGTATTGTAAGGGTCGTATTCACACCATATAAGCGATCACTTACCGACATACAGGTTGATGTTCAGAAGGCTATTGATGGGACTGTATTGCCGGCCGGAGTTATGGTTCAGATCTCAGGTGCTATCAAAGAGCAGATGGATGCATTCATGGACATTGGAATGCTGATGTTAATAAGCCTGATACTGGTATATCTTATAATGGCATCGCAATTTGAGTCGCTGAAGATGCCCTTCATCATAATGTTCTCAATTCCTTTTGCTTTTTCGGGTGTTGCAATTGCATTATTCTTAACAAACACAGCTCTAAGCGTAATCTCAGGAATCGGAGCCGTAATGCTTATCGGTATTGTTGTGAAGAATGCTATCGTTCTGGTAGACTTCATTAACCTGATGAGGGAAAGAGGTCATGAACTTTATGAAGCTATTGCTATTTCAGGCAGATCGCGTCTGAGGCCGGTTATTATGACTTCAGCAACAACTATCCTGGGTATGTTACCACTTGCCATGAGCAAGGGATCGGGATCAGAACTCTGGAGCCCCATGGGTATTGCAGTAATCGGAGGACTCGTTTTTTCTACTCTGGTGACACTTGTTCTTGTGCCGGTTGTCTATGCAATTTTTTCAAAACATGGTGAACGAAACAAGAACCTTGCACTCTATTCAGATTTTGATTTTATGAATGATAACGGTAATGACAATAAAAAGTAAGTCGTTGAATTTAAATCATAAATTATGAAAGCATTAATGATAATATATAACCAGGCGCATACCGAAAAAGTAGAGTATATGCTTGACAAACTGGGAATAAAAGGTTATTCTTTATGGGAAAACGTGCAGGGGAGAGGCAGCAACACCGGAGTTCCCCACCAGGGAACTCATGCCTGGCCAGAAATTAATAAAAGCATCCTTACTATTGTCGATGATGAAATCGTTGATAACATACTTGATAAAATAAAGAAGATAGATGCAATTAATGAAGAAGTAGGAATAAGGGCATTTGTGTGGGATATATTAAAAACCGTTTAGAATGTTATAACAGGTTAAAAGAGGGTGTCATCCCGTGACACCCTCTTTTTATGTGTTTTTTGTTGAACCTTCCCAAAAACCCAATTCAGCTTATTTAATCTTTTCAATGCTTCTGCTATCCTTTTTCCCGGATAACTCAGGGATAATTTTTAATTAATGTTAAACAAAACCTTCTCTTTTTTGTTGTTTATTTGTCAATTCACAAAATAGAAGGCATATAAAAACATGATAAAAATCATAATTTTCAAACCGGGTATGAAATCTTGATTTCTTTGAGGATAATTTAATAGAGATCTCAAAGGAATTGAAGGGATACGAAAAATATTCGGCGAATTAATATTTTAAAGCTATGAAATACGATGTCATTATTGTTGGAGGAGGAGTTAGCGGAACAGCCCTGCTTTATACCCTGAGCAAATACACAGATGTCAAAAGCATTTGTCTGATTGAGAAGTATAAAGACTTTGGACTGGTTAATTCAGCTTCTACAATGAACAGCCAGACACTTCATTTCGGGGATATTGAAACTAATTATACTCTTGATAAAGCGAAGAAAGTCAAGCGGAGCGCAGATATGGTAATGAAATACCTTGAAGCCGAAAAATTAAGAAACGGTGATGATAAGATCTTTATAAAGGTCCCCAAGATGGTACTGGCAGTAGGGAAGGAGCAGGTCGATATCCTGAGAGAAAGATTCAAACCATTCGGAGAACTTTTCCCGAAGCTCAGAATGATCGGGAAGGATGAAATAGGCAGAATAGAGCCGAGGGTTCTGATGGGAAGGGATCCGAAACAGGAATTGCTTGCTCTAACTACGGAAGATGGTTACACTGTCGATTTTGGCAGACTGAGCCACTCTTTTGTTAAAAATGCCAAAGAAGAAAAACCTGAGATATCTATATACCTATCAACCAAAGTATTAAAGATCATCAAAGAGGGTGACGGTTACAAACTCATTACCAGTCAGGGCGAATTTGAATCATCAGCAGTGGTAGTGGCAGCAGGGAGCCATAGTCTGAAGATTGCAAAATCGCTTGGCTATGGAAAGAATTTTTCCATTTTGTCAATGTCCGGAAGTTTCTATACAGGTCCCAAAGTGCTGAACGGTAAAGTATATACAATGCAGGTTGCCAAGCTTCCGTTTGCAGCTATTCATGGTGATCCTGAAGTTCACGATGAAAACGTAACGCGGTTTGGTCCGACAGCAAAGCCTATTTTCTTCCTTGAAAGATATAATTATTCTACCTTTTTTGAATACTGGAAAACATTTGGTCTGGGAATAAAACCGATCTTAAGTATTCTCAATATCACTTCCGACAAGGTAATATTCAATTACCTCATGAAAAACGTTGTTTATGACATTCCTTCTATTGGCAAACGCTACTTTCTGAAAGAGGTCAGAAAGATTGTCCCCGGGATTAAGCTTGGTGAAATTAAATTTGCCAAAGGGATTGGCGGAACAAGGCCGCAGATCATAAATAACAGTGCCAGGAAGCTCGAGATGGGAGAAGCCAAAATTGCAGGGAAAAAAATCATATTTAACATTACTCCCTCTCCCGGTGCATCTACCTGCCTGGGGAATGCATATGAAGATACTGTTAAGGTTATGGATTTTCTAAATCACAAATTCTCTTTTAATAAAGAGAAATTTGAACATGATCTGGTGCTGGCTCCTGATAAAAATGTTAATGATGTATTAGAAAAAGGAAAAATCCCCTTCCCAGAGCATAAATAACATAAATATACCACAGGTGTTGATAAAGCAGTTAATGATTCGTATATTGGAGGGTTAAAAGACCGAAGCGCATTGAACCAACTCAAGAAAATAAATAAGCTATAATCTCTAATTTTTAATTCCCGAATCATAAAATGTATATCTTATGAAAGAAAACAATTTCTTTTCAGCATTGGAGGACTCGGTAAGAAAAACTTGCCAGATTGATCCCGTATTATTTGATAAATATGAGGTAAAACGTGGATTGAGGAACGCTGATGGAACTGGAGTGTTGGTTGGACTTACCAATATCGGAGAAGTCATGGGATATAAAAAGGAGGACGGGAAAGTTATTCCCATTCCAGGAAGGCTTTTATACAGAGGTATTGATATTGAGGATATTACTGATGGATTTCAGAAGGATGGCAGGCATGGTTTTGATGAAACTGTTTTCCTCTTACTGGCCGGATATTTACCAAATGAAGAGGAACTTAATTCTTTCTCTGAACACATGGCTGCTTTACGCTCTTTGCCCGATGATTTTGTGAAAGACATGATATTGTCAATGAAAGGGAAAGATGTCCTGAATATTCTCGCAAGATCGGTATTAGGATTATATACTCTTGATCAAAGTCCCGACAGTATTGCCCTGGATAATATGATAAAGCAATCGTTAAATATTATTGCAAAATTTCCAACAATTGTTGCCTATTCATATCAGGCATTGAGGCACCTTTACCAGGGTAAGACTCTGTCAATCCGTCATCCTCAGCCCGGACTGACTCATGCCGAGAATTTTCTCTATCTGATTAAAGGGGATTGCAAAGGATTTTCGAAACTTGAGGCTGATCTTCTCGACCTGATGTTAGTTCTTCATGCCGAACACGGAGGCGGAAATAATTCCACCTTCACAATGAGGGTAACCAGTTCCTCTGAAACGGATATTTATTCGTCAATAACTTCCGCTATCGGCTCATTAAAAGGACCTTTGCATGGGGGAGCAAATGTGAGAGTTCTGGAAATGATGGAAGATATGAAAATCCATGTTAAAGATTGGAAAAATGAGGATGAGGTGAAGGCTCATCTTCTGAAGATTCTCAATAAAAAAGCAAATGATTTTTCAGGTAAGATATATGGAATAGGGCATGCTGTTTATACTATTTCTGATCCAAGAGCTGCAATTCTGAAGGTAAAAGCAAAAGAACTGGCTGTTGAAAAAGGAAGGCTTGAAGAATTTGAACTATATTCCCTTGTTGAAAGACTTACTCCTGAAGTTTTCAGAGTGTTCAAAGGAGAAAAATCAACCAAGGTAGTTTGCATTAATGTTGATTTCTATTCCGGCTTTGTTTATGCATGTCTTGATATTTCTAAGGAGCTTTATACACCGCTTTTTGCAATTGCAAGAGTTTCAGGATGGTGCACTCACCGGATCGAAGAACTGACATTTTCGGCAAAAAGAATAATCAGGCCAGCATTTAAATATGTTTATGGCATCCATGGATATATTCCGCTTGCTGCCAGGAATGAATTATCTAATTTATAATAAATATGGTCATGAATAAACATGCTGAAACTCATTTTGAAAGTGCATTTGACAATATACTTGCCGGGAACCTAAATGAGGCAGCTGAAATCCTTGAAAGAAAACATAAGGAAGAACCAGCCAATATTCATATTCTGCTCGAACTCGGGAATGTTTATTATATCCTTTGCGAAATGACAAAATCAATCGCGAGTTATGAGAAAGTACTAAAGTTGAAACCGGAAAGTCCTTATGTTTTATACAGGATTGGTGTTGCATTGTACCGGTCAACACAATTTTCGAAAGCTGCAGATATCTTCAATAAAATAATTGAATCGGGTAAAAGCCTGCCTATGAGCTATTTATGGCTCGGACTTTGCTACTATCATCTTGGAAAAGAGGAAAAGAGTATTGCATCATACAGGAAACTGATCGAATATGGTCCGGAAACCATCATGGGCAACTATTACATGGGGATTGCCCTCAAGGCATCAGGTAAATATAAAGAAGCTATCACTTATTTTGAAAGACTCCTGAATCAAACAGATAATCATGTTTCTGCACTTTATCACCTTGGCAGGACATATATGAAAGACAGCAACTATGAGAAAGCGAAAAAATATTTCAAAGCGGTTGTCGAGCTTGATCCTGAGAATAAAAATGCAGGAGATATGCTTGATTTCCTGATGAATCCATAATCATTCATCCTTACCATAAAGCAGAAAAGGGTGCCGCTTTACGGCTCCCTATATTATTTTCCTCAAAAAATACTCTCTATTCTTCTTCTTCCTCTTCAGAATAGGCCTTAATAACTGCTTCCTGTACATCACCTGGTACCTGAGCATATTCAGCAAATTTCATAGAGTAAACTGCACGACCGCCGGTTATTGAGCTCAATGCTGTTGAATATTTGTTCATTTCAGCAAGAGGTACTTTGGCTTTAATAATTTCAAACCTTTTGTCACTAGCCATCCCAAGTACCATTCCACGTCTGCCCTGAAGGTCACTTATAACATCCCCCATGCGGTCTGAAGGAACATAAATTTCGACATCATAAACCGGTTCAAGAATTTTCGGACCTGCAATTTTAAATGCCTGGCTGAAGGCATTTCTTCCTGCCAACCTGAAAGATATTTCATTTGAGTCAACAGGGTGCATTTTTCCGTCATAAACATATACTCTGATATCGCGGGCATAGGATCCGGTAAGAGGTCCTGTTTCCATCTTCTCCATTATNCCTTTAAGGATAGCCGGCANAAAGCGTGCATCGATAGCTCCTCCTACTATACTGTTTACATAAATAAGTTTACCACCCCATGGAAGTGTAATCTCTTCTTTATCGCGGACTGAGATCTTAACATCCTTACCATTAATCTTCTGCATTGTTGCTTCCGGTGAACCTTCTTCGTAGGGTTCAATTATCATGTGCACTTCCCCAAACTGACCCGCACCTCCCGATTGTTTTCTGTGACGGTAATCAGCATGTGCTGATTTAGTAATTGTTTCGCGGTATGGTATTTTTGGAAGATTGAAGCTGGTAGGTATCTTGTAGATATTATCAAGATGCCATTTCATTATATTAATGTGGTATTCACCCTGGCCATGAATAATGATCTGTTTTAATTCTTTTGAATATTCAATAATGATTGTAGGATCTTCGAGGTGAATTTTATTCATTGCTTCACCAAGCTTTTCATCATCGCTTTCACTCTGAGCCTTAATTGCCACACGATATTTTGGTTCATTGAATTTAATGCCTTCATATTTCCAGTCATTCCCGGGAGTATTAAGGGTATGACCTGTCTTCGTGTTTTTCAACTTTACGAAAGCTCCGATATCACCTGTATTAAGTTCCGGTACTCTGGTTCTGTTCTTCCCTGCACATACATATAACTGGGATAAACGTTCTTTTGTATTGTTATTGCTGTTAATGACATCAAGGTTTTCGGTTATCTTCCCGGAATATACCCTGAAGTAATTTATTTCACCAATATGTTCTTCTATCGATGATTTGAAAACATAAACGGAAGCTGATCCGGAAGGTTCAGGTTTAACCTCTTTACCTTTACTGTTAACCGGTGCAGGCATGTCTTTAATAGATGGAGCTTCATTGACAATAAATTCCATCAGCTGGTCAACCCCGATATTTTGCTTTGCCGAAATACAGAAAACAGGGAACATTCCTCTTGTAACAATACCTTTGGCAATCCCTTTTCTCAATTCTTCTTCAGAAAGCGATTCATTTGTAAAGAAAAGCTCCATTAGGGCTTCATCACTCTCGGCAGCTTTTTCAACCANGGCGCTGTGCAGTTCANCAGCTTTGGCTATATGCTCAGCAGGTATATCCACTATTTCAGCCTTCCCGCCATCTTTTGAATACCGGAGCATTTTCATCTTCAAAACATCTATGATAGAATTGAACCCAACTCCTTCGTTAACAGGATACTGAACGAGTATTATATTGTTGCTTATCCTCTCCTTAAGCATTTCAACCGACTTCTCAAAGTTGGCTTTTTCGTGGTCCAGGCCGTTGATTACAAGAATAAGAGGTTTATTAACTTTTTCAGCATGCCTGAATTGAATTTCGGTACCCACTTCAACGCCGTTCTGAACATTTATAGTCATCACTGCACAGTCGACGGCATAAAGAGAAGAGATAAGACCACCGCTGAAATCATCCATTCCAGGAGTATCAAGAATATTTATTTTTGTATTCAGGAATTCAGTGTAAAGGACTGTTGAGAAAAGTGAGTTCCCGTTTTCATGCTCAATGGGACGATAATCGGAAACAGTATTTTTCCCTTCAATTGTACCTCTGCGTTCAATAATACCGCCATTGAAGAGCATTGCTTCTCCTAAAGTCGTCTTACCTGAATTAGAATTACCAAGAAGGGCAATGTTCTTTATCTGGTCAGTTTGGTATGTCTTCATAATTTTGTGGGTTATATTTTATTTTTAATTTATTATATACCTTGATCCGGAGGTGACAAAAATAATAATTTTTTAAAAACTGATTCAGAAAGAGTGCATAATTACAAAATTTTTATTTCCTTTGCACCAGTTTTTTGAAATACAGGAGTACCGGTTCTTCTTTCATGGTAAGTTTACAAAACGTTTTTCGAAGGGAAGAGTCGGGAAGGAACCTGTTAATAACTTACATTTTAAGTAAGAGATATTGTTTTCGGACATGCTTTAAAGCCTGGTTTTTAATGACTACCAGGTTTTTGGAATAAGTATGGTTAATTGTTTTTAAATTTTTTTCAGACTTATTTGTAAATTAAAAAATAAAATCGATACCTTTGCAAACCATTTTTTTGAGTAATATTTAATGCTAAAATAATTGGAAATATGCCAACAATTCAGCAGTTAGTAAGAAAAGGCAGGAAAAAACTGGTAGATAAAAGTAAGGCTCCAGCTTTGGATTCATGTCCGCAGAGAAGAGGTGTTTGTGTACGTGTTTACACCACAACACCAAAGAAACCTAATTCAGCTATGAGGAAAGTGGCCAGGGTAAGGCTTACAAACCAGAAAGAAGTTAACGCTTATATTCCCGGAGAAGGCCATAATCTCCAGGAGCACTCCATTGTTCTTATCAGGGGTGGCAGAGTAAAAGACCTTCCTGGTGTTCGTTACCACCTTGTCCGTGGGGCGCTTGACACTTCCGGTGTTGATGGCCGTACTCAGAGAAGATCAAAATATGGAGCTAAAAGACCTAAGAAGTAACACTTAAAGGAATAAGATAATGAGAAAGACAAAACCAAAGAAGAGAATTCTGTTACCGGATCCGAAATTTAACGATCCTTATGTAACAAGGTTTGTAAATAATCTTATGTATAGTGGCAAAAAGAACCTTGCTTATCAGATATTGTACGACTCGCTTGAGATAGTCGGTGATAAATTTAAAAGTGAAGGAAAAACCCCGCTTGAAATTTTCAAGCAGGCTCTTGATAATGTAACTCCCCAGGTCGAAGTTAAAGCTCGCCGTGTTGGAGGTGCTACCTTCCAGGTTCCTATGGAAATACGTTCCGATCGTAAAGTTAGTATCAGCATGAAGAATATGATCTCTTTTGCAAGAAAAAGAACCGGTCATTCAATGGCTGAACGTCTTGCAGCAGAGCTAATGGCTGCTTATAAACTTGAAGGCGGCGCATATAAAAAGAAAGAGGATACTCACAGAATGGCCGAAGCTAATAAAGCTTTTGCACATTTCCGGTTTTAATTGATAGAGGCAGAGAGAAGTAAAAAGAATGGATAAAAACCTGAAATATACCAGAAACATCGGAATCATGGCCCACATTGATGCCGGTAAGACCACTACAACAGAACGTATTCTGTTTTATACCGGTCGTACCCATCGTATGGGGGAAGTGCATGATGGTAATGCTCAGATGGACTGGATGATTCAGGAGCAGGAGAGAGGTATTACAATCACTTCTGCCGCTACTACAACTTTTTGGAAATATAACGGAGAAGATTTCAAGATAAATATTATTGATACTCCGGGACATGTCGATTTTACAGTTGAGGTAGAAAGATCGCTCAGGATACTCGATGGCGCCGTAGCTGTCTTCTGTGCTGTTGGCGGTGTTGAACCCCAGTCCGAAACTGTTTGGAGACAGGCAAATAAATACGTTGTCCCCAGGATTGCATTTATAAACAAGATGGACCGTGCCGGAGCAGATTTTTTCAGCGTGGTTCAGCAGATTAAAGATAAACTGGGATCACACCCGGTCCCGGTTCAGATTCCAATTGGCGCAGAGGAAAACTTCAAGGGAATGATTGACCTGGTTAGCATGAAGGCAATAGTATATTACCCGGATGAGGAGAATATAACAAGGTTTGAGGTTGAAGAGATCCCTGCAAACCTCAGGGAAGAGGCTTTGGAGTGGCGAGGTAAACTGATTGAAGCTGTGGCCGAAGTGGAAGATACCCTGCTTGGAAGATATATTGATGATCCTGAATCAATAACTTCTGAAGAGATACTGACTGCTTTAAGGAAAGCAACAGTAGATGGCCTTGCAGTACCTGTAATTTGCGGTTCAGCATTTAAAAATAAAGGTGTACAGCACCTTCTCGATTCAATTATAGCATTTCTTCCTTCTCCTGTTGATAAGGGTGCAATAAAAGGAATTGATCCGAGAAATGATGAAGAACTTACACGTGAGCCGGACGATGAAGCACCATTAGCGGCTCTGGCATTTAAAATAGCGACTGATCCTTTTGTTGGTCGTCTGGCCTTCCTTAGGGTGTATTCCGGTATTCTTCATGCCGGCGACACAGTATTGAATGTACGTACCGGGAAAAGAGAACGGATTAACCGTCTCTTCCAGATGCATGCGAACAAACAGAATCCCAAAGAAACCATATCAGCTGGCGACATATGTGCCGGGGTTGGTTTTAAGGATATTAAAACCGGCGACACATTATGTGCTATTAATAAACCAATATTACTTGAATCAATGGATTTTCCTGATCCGGTAATTGGTATAGCAATCGAGCCTAAAACGCAGGCTGATGTTGATAAATTATCAATGGCACTCAATAAACTGGCAGAAGAGGATCCGACATTCCAGGTCAGAACAGATCCGGACAGTGGGCAGACAATTATAAACGGTATGGGAGAACTTCATCTTGAAATTCTCATAGACCGGCTTAAAAGGGAGTTTAAAGTTGAATGTAACCAGGGCGCACCCCAGGTTGCATATAAGGAGGCCATTACAACTACTCTTGAATTCCGTGAGGTTTTCAAGAAACAGTCAGGTGGCAGGGGTAAATTTGCCGATATGACTGTTGAATTGATGCCGTCTGATGATAAGGTAAGAGGCCTTCAATTCGTTAATGAGGTTAAAGGTGGGCACATTCCCAAAGAATACATTCCGTCAGTCGAAAAAGGATTCCGCGAAGCAATGGCTAATGGTCCGCTTGCCGGATTTCCACTCGACAGCCTCAAAGTTGTACTCAAGGACGGTTCATACCATCCGGTTGACTCCGATGCTCTTTCATTTGAAATTGCTGCAAAACAGGCATTCAGAAAATATGCCGGAAGATGTAATCCGGTCATTCTCGAACCAATTATGTCGACAGAAGTAGTTACTCCTGAAGAGTATGTTGGCGATGTCATCAGTGATTTTAACAGAAGAAGAGGAAAAGTGGAAGGCATGGAATCGAAAGCAGGTTCAAGGGTCGTTAAAGCAAAAGTACCTCTGGCCGAAAAATTCGGTTATGTTACGGTACTCCGGACCATTACCTCGGGAAGAGCCACTTCAACTATGGAGTTCTCCCACTATGAAGAGGTGCCTGCATTAATAGCTAACAGAATTGTAGAAACTACAAAAGGAAAAATTCTTTAAAGATGAGTCAGAAAATTCGTATCAAACTGAAATCTTACGATCATAACCTGGTGGACAAGTCCGCTGAGAAGATTGTAAAAACTGTTAAATCTACGGGTGCAGTTGTAAGCGGTCCTATACCGCTCCCGACTCACAAAAAGATTTTTACAGTTCTTCGTTCCCCGTTTGTAAACAAAAAAGCAAGAGAGCAATTTGAACTTTCATCGTACAAAAGGCTGCTTGATATTTACAGCTCAACGCCAAAAACCATAGATGCTCTGATGAAACTGGAGCTTCCTAGCGGAGTTGAGGTAGAAATTAAAGTGTGAAACAGTAAAGTCTAAAAGAAATGCAGGGATTAATAGGAAAAAAAGTAGGAATGACTTCCATTTTTGATGAAAATGGAAAAAATATTCCATGTACGGTACTGCAAGCCGGTCCATGTGTTGTTACTCAGATAAAAACAGTGGAAAAAGACGGCTACTTTGCTGTACAGCTTGGATTTGACGAGAAGAAGGAAAAGCACACTACTAAGGCCGAAATGGGTCACTTTAAAAAAACCAATACTACTCCGAAAAGGAAAGTAATTGAGTTTACCGGTTTTGTTGAAGGTCAGGTTAAAGAGGGCGAAGTGCTTACGGCTTCACTTTTTGCAACAGACACTATCGTTGACGTGAGAGGCTGGTCAAAAGGAAAAGGATTCCAGGGTGTCGTAAAACGCTATGGTTTCAGCGGCGTTGGTGGAACTACTCACGGACAGAGCGATAGGCTCAGGCACCCCGGCTCACTCGGTGCATCTTCATTCCCTTCAAGAGTGTTGCCAGGCATGAGAATGGCTGGCCGTACCGGAGGAAACCAGGTGATGTCGATGGATATGAAAGTTGTAAAACTTATGGCTGAGAGTGATATTATTCTAGTTAAAGGATCAGTTCCCGGTCCTAATGGTGGTTACGTAATAATTACAAAATAATGGAATTATCGATTCTTAATATTGACGGTAAGGAAACCGGAAGAAAAGTTGAACTTAACGATTCAATTTTCGGTATTGAACCTAACGATCATGCCATTTATCTGGATACAAAACAGTTCCTTGCAAATCAAAGGCAGGGTACTCATAAATCCAAAGAACGTGGCGAGGTAGCTGGTAGTACCCGTAAAATAAAAAGACAAAAAGGTACAGGTACTGCACGGGCAGGAAGCATTAAGAGCCCTCTTTTCCGCGGCGGTGGCCGGATGTTCGGCCCCAAACCAAGATATTACGGGTTCAAGCTTAATAAGAAAGTCAAACAACTGGCAAGAAAATCTGCCCTTTCATATAAGGCATCAACAAATAATATTATTGTTCTGGAAAACTTCTCATTTGAGGCTCCAAAGACCAAGGAGATGGTAAAAATGGGACATATCCTGAATATTGCGAATAAAAAATCGGTTTTTGTTTTACCGGAACAAAATAATAATATATATTTGTCATCCCGAAATGTACAAGGGGTTGAAGTCGTAATTGTTAGTGAATTAAGTACTTACAAGATAATGAAAGCTTCAACATTGATACTTGTTGAGAGCGCAGTTGACGTTTTGCAGGCAACATTTGAAAACTAGTAAAAATTGAGTGATGGATATTTTGCTTAAACCGATTGTAACGGAAAAGATGACAAGCCAGGGCGATAAATTTAACCGCTATGGATTCATCGTTGCTAAAAACGCAAATAAGTTACAGATAAAAAAAGCCGTAGAAGAACTGTACGAGGTTACAGTTGACTCGGTGAATACGATGCGGTATGGCGGGAAAATAAAATCCCGTAATACAAAATCGGGACTTCTGACAGGAAGGACAGCCGCTATTAAAAAAGCTGTTATTACTCTTGCCGAAGGAAACAAAATTGATTTCTATAGCAATATTTAATAACCTATATGGCAGTAAGAAAGATCAAACCTGTTACACCAGGTCAGCGACACAAGATCATCAGCACTTTTGATACACTCACAAGTGCTGTGCCGGAGAAATCCTTGCTTCGACCGCTAAGTAAAACCGGAGGAAGGAACGTTAACGGCAAAAGGACTATGAGGTACATCGGAGGCGGTCACAAAAAGATGTACAGAGTTATCGATTTCCTAAGGGAAAAAGATGGCATGCCTGCAAAAGTCAAAACTATTGAATACGATCCCAATCGTTCTTCAAGAATTGCACTTGTTGTTTATGCAGATGGAGAGAAAAGATATATTGTTGCACCAACAGGCCTTCAGGTCGGACAGGTGGTCATGTCAGGAAAAGATGCTACCCCGGAAATAGGAAACACCCTGTTTCTCAGCGACATTCCATTAGGTACTATTATTCATAATATTGAACTTAAGCCAGGTAAAGGCGGGGCAATTGCCCGCAGCGCCGGAACTTATGTACAATTATCAGCACGTGAAGGAAAATATGCTACAGTTAAGCTTCCTTCAGGTGAAACTCGGCTGGCTCTTGTTACTTGCCGTGCAACGATCGGAGCTGTTTCCAACCCCGATCATAACCTTGAAAAGTCAGGTAAGGCTGGTCGTTCACGCTGGCAGGGACGCCGTCCAAGAGTAAGGGGCGTGGTTATGAACCCTGTTGATCACCCGATGGGCGGTGGTGAAGGAAGAGCTTCAGGTGGGCATCCTCGTTCACGCAAAGGAATTCCTGCAAAGGGTTTCAAAACTCGTGACAAGAAGAAGTATTCCGCCAAGTATATTATTGAAAGAAGGAAAAAATAACTGATATATTATGAGTAGATCCATTAAAAAAGGCCCTTTCATTGAATATAAACTCGAGAAGAGAGTTCTGGAGATGAATGAAGGACAAAAAAAATCAGTGCTTAAGACCTGGTCGAGGAGATCGGTAATATCACCTGACTTTGTCGGACATACTATAGCAGTTCATAACGGAAACAAGTTTATTCCCGTTTACATTACCGAAAATATGGTAGGACATAAGTTGGGAGAATTTGCGCCTACACGTACTTTCAGAGGACACTCTGGTAATAAATAATCCGTAATGTAATTATTGAAAAACATTTAGAAATGGGTGCAAGAAAAAGAAATACGGCCGAACAGAAAAAAGAGGAAGCAAGGAGCAAATACCAGGCAATCCTTAGAAACTGTCCTACTTCACCGCGTAAAATGAGACTCGTAACGGAGCTGATTAGCGGTAAAGAAGTAAATAAAGCACTTGATATCCTGAAGTTCAGTTCTCAGGAGGCATCACGCAGGATGGAGAAACTTCTCCTTTCAGCAATTGCCAACTGGCAGGCGAAGAACGAAGGTGCAAGAGTAGAGGAAAGCAATCTCTATGTAAAAAATATTCATGTCGACAGCGGCCGGGTCCTGAAAAGACTCCAGACAGCACCACAGGGAAGAGCTTACAGGTTGAAGAAAAGATCAAACCATGTAACTCTTGTACTCGATAGTATGAAAAACGAAGTTGAAAAAGCATCAAAATAGAACAGATGGGACAAAAAGTAAATCCGATAGGTAACAGACTAGGTATTATCAAAGGTTGGGATTCAAACTGGTTTGGCGGAAAAGATTTTTCAGGCAAGCTTGTTGAAGATACTAAGATCAGGGAATATCTGAATGCAAGGCTCGCAAAAGCCAGTATCTCCAAAATTATAATTGAAAGGACACTTAAGCTCATTACCGTAACAGTTAATACCGCTCGACCGGGTATCATTATTGGTAAAGGCGGACAGGAGGTTGACAAGCTGAAAGAGGAACTGAAGAAGATAACCAAGAAAGAGGTACAGATAAACATTTTTGAGGTTAAACGTCCCGAACTGGATGCAAACATCGTAAGTAATAATGTTGCACGCCAGGTTGAAGGCAAGATTTCATATCGCCGGGCAATAAAAATGTCAATCGCATCTACAATGCGTATGGGAGCAGAAGGTATAAAAGTGCTTGTTTCAGGTCGTCTCGGTGGTGCAGAAATGGCCAGAACTGAAACTTACAAAGAGGGGCGTATTCCTCTACATACTTTCCGTGCAGACATTGATTATGCACTGGCTGAAGCACATACTAAGGTCGGACTTATAGGTATTAAGGTATGGATATGTAATGGTGAGGTTTATGGAAAGAGAGATCTGAGCCCGAATATTGGTGCCAGGAACGCCAAAACCAAAAGCCTGAAAAGAAAAGCAAAGAAATAAGCTTTAAAGTAGTAAATAATTTTATAACATATTTGAGCAATGTTACAACCGAAAAGGACCAAATTCAGGAGAGCCCAGAAGGGAAGGATGAAAGGCAATGCACAAAGAGGCAACCAGCTGGCATTCGGGTCATTTGGTATCAAAGCGCTTCAGGAATGCTGGATCACCGGAAGGCAGATTGAAGCAGCACGTCAGGCAGTTACACGTCATATGAAACGTGAAGGACAACTATGGATACGGATTTTCCCCGATAAACCTATTACCAAGAAACCGGCAGAGGTTCGTATGGGTAAAGGAAAAGGAGCTCCCGAAGGTTTTGTTGTTCCGGTGACCCCGGGAAGGATACTGCTTGAGGCTGAAGGAGTACCTTATGAGGTTGCAAAAGAAGCCCTTCGCCTGGGTGCCCAGAAACTGCCTATTACAACAAAATTCATTGTAAGACGCGATTACATACAGGAATAAATTTTGAAACAGATGAAAACTTCAGAGATTAAAGAATTAAGCACTTCAGACCTTCTCGAACGTATCGACACAGAGAAGACAATGCTCGTTCGTATGAAGCTAAACCATGCAATCACCCCCCTCGATAACCCACAGAAGGTAAAACAGGTGAAACTGACGATTGCGCGTCTTCTTACTGAATTACGTGACAGAGAATTGAAACAGAAATCTAAATAGCCAGACAGCAATGGAAAGGAATCTTAGAAAAGAACGTACAGGTGTGGTTGTCAGCAATAAAATGGACAAATCCATCGTCGTGGAAATAAAAAGGAAAGTAAAGCATCCTATTTATGGGAAATTTGTTAACAAAACAAAAAAGCTGATGGCGCACGATGAAGAAAATTCATGCAATATTGGCGATACAGTAACTATTTCAGAGACCAGGCCTCTGAGCAAAAACAAAACCTGGAGATTAGTTGAAATAATCGAAAGAGCTAAGTAATCATGATACAGCAGGAAAGCAGATTAACCGTAGCCGATAACTCAGGTGCAAAAGAAGTGTTATGTATCAGGGTTCTCGGAGGTAGCAAAAAAAGATATGCTACGGTGGGAGATAAAATTGTTGTGAGTGTAAAATCAGCACTTCCTTCAGGTGAAGCAAAGAAAGGAACTGTGAGCAAAGCTGTTGTTGTCAGAACTACCAAAGAGATTCGTCGGGCGGATGGATCTTATATAAGGTTCGATGATAATGCAGTTGTTCTGCTTAACAACGTAAACGAGGTTCGCGGTACCCGAATCTTTGGACCGGTTGCCCGGGAGCTTCGCGATAAGTATATGAAGATCGTTTCATTAGCACCTGAAGTGTTGTAATATATTTAAAAAGACAACGATGCAAAAGAAATTACATATTAAGAAGGGCGATACGGTTATGGTAATAACCGGCGAATCAAAAGGTCAGAAAGGACGTGTTCTGGAAGTCGACAGAGATAAAGACAGAGCTCTTGTTGAAGGTGTTAATATGGTATTGAAACATACCAAACCTAACACAAAAGCCCCTCAGGGAGGTATTATCAAAAAAGAGGCTAAGATTCATATTTCAAATCTTATGATCGTTGACCCGACTACCGGAAACCCCACCCGAATAGGGAAGAGGCTTAATGAAAAAAATAAATTAGTGCGTTATTCAAAAAAATCAGGAGAGGAGATCAAGTAATGTACATACCTGCGTTAAAAACCAAGTATAAAGACGAGATCGTCGCTGCATTAATGAAAGAGTTCGGTTATAAAACCGTAATGCAGGTCCCCAGGTTGAATAAAATAGTTATTAACCAGGGTGTTGGACAGGCTATTGCCGACAAGAAACTATTAGAATTCGGTATAAAGGAAATATCTGACATAGCAGGTCAGAAAGCTGTTCAGACTTTCTCGTCCAAAGATATTTCCAATTTCAAATTGAGAAAAAACATGCCGATCGGAATAATGGTGACATTACGAAGAGAGAAGATGTACGAGTTTCTCGAGAGACTTATATCTGTGGCGCTGCCGCGTATCCGCGACTTTAAAGGGGTCAATTCCAAACTCGACGGTAGAGGCAACTACACTCTCGGAATTACCGAACAGATAATTTTTCCCGAAATCGACCTCGATAAGATCGCAAAAATAATGGGTCTCCAGATCACATTTGTTACATCAGCACGATCAGACGAGGAAGCGTATGCTCTGCTTAAAGACTTTGGTTTACCTTTCAAAAACATTAAAAACTAAGAATATGGCTAAAATATGCATGGTAGCCCGCGAAGTTAAGCGCGCAAGATTGACGAAGAAATATGCTGCAAAAAGAGCTCAGCTGAAAGCCGCGGGTGATTATGTTGGCTTAAGCCGTTTACCCAGGAATTCGAACCCTAACAGGATGAGAAACCGTTGCAAATTGACCGGACGTCCAAGAGGCTATATGAGACAATTCGGTATAAGCAGGATTACCTTCAGGGAAATGGCCTCATTTGGCCTTATACCTGGTGTTAAAAAAGCCAGCTGGTAATAAGTAAATCAATATAAACTATAATATCATAAATTATAAAAGATGACTGATCCAATTGCAGATTTACTGACCAGAATAAGGAATGCCATCATGGCTGGTCATAAGGTTGTTGAGGCACCAGCATCCAATCTTAAAAAAGAGATTGCCAGAATATTGTTTGAAAAAGGGTATATTCTCAGTTATAAGGTTGTAGAAGGTGAAGGTGTGCAGGATGTTTTGAAAATTGCTCTTAAATATAATTCGAAAAGCAAAAAACCTGCCATAAAAGAAATTAAAAGAATTAGCCGCCCTGGTCTTCGTCAGTATTCAGGTGTAGATGATATGCCTAGGGTTCTTAACGGACTCGGTATTGCTATTATCTCCACATCAAGAGGGCTGATGACCGACAAAGAAGCCAAGAAAGAAAAAATCGGCGGTGAAATATTATGTTATGTTTACTAATTAGGAGGATAGCTTAATGTCACGAATAGGAAAATTACCTGTAAACCTGCCCAAAGGGGTCACTGTAAATATTAGTGATACCAATGTGGTTAGAGTGAAAGGACCGTTAGGAGAGTTAACTCAGGCGGTTGATAAAGACCTTAAGATGGAAGTTGTTGATAATCAGGTTATATTATCGAGACCATCGGAATCAAAAGCACATAAATCATTGCATGGCCTTTACAGGGCGCTTATTGCGAATATGGTTACCGGTGTTTCACAGGGTTATAAAAAAGAACTTGAACTTGTAGGAGTTGGATATCGTGCTGAAGCTAAAGGACAGCAACTTGAACTGAGCCTTGGTTTTTCACATGAAATAATAATTCAGCTTCCTAATGAGGTTAAAATTGAAACCAAAACAGAAAGAAGGAGCAATCCGATTATTACGCTTACATGCATTGATAAACAACTTATCGGTCATGTAGCTGCAAAGATCAGATCTCTTCGTCCGCCTGAACCATACAAAGGAAAAGGAATTAAGTTTGTCGGAGAACAGCTCAGAAGAAAGGCTGGAAAATCTGCTAGTGTTTAATCAGGTTAAAGTAAAAAAATCATGGCCTTAACTAAGTTGGAAAGAAGAACAAGGATCAGATTAAGGATCCGGAAAAAAGTAAATGGTACTGCTGACATTCCACGTCTGGCAGTTTACCGTAGCAATAAACAGATATATGTTCAGGTTATCGATGACCTGAAAGGTGTCACCCTTTTGTCAGCATCCTCAAAAGAAAAAGAGATAGCAGCTAAATCAGGTATTAAAAAAGTTGAACAGGCTAAGCTCGTTGGGAAACTTCTGGCTGTAAAATGCAAAGAGAAGGGTATTGAAAATGTAGTTTTCGACAGAAGCGGAAATTTATATCATGGTAGAGTAAAATCATTGGCTGATGCAGCCCGCGAAGGCGGTTTAAAATTCTAATGAATTATGGCAAACGGTATAAGAAAAGTAAAAACCAGCGATCTCGAGCTTAAAGACAGGCTTGTTAGCATCCAGAGAGTTACTAAAGTGACCAAAGGTGGACGTACTTTCAGTTTTTCAGCCATTGTTGTGGTTGGAAACGAAGATGGTATTGTCGGACATGGACTTGGTAAAGCCAGTGAAGTGACCACAGCTATTGCAAAAGGTATCGAAGATGCTAAAAAGAATCTGATAAAAGTGCCGGTTATTAATGGTACTGTACCTCACGATCAGACAGCTAAATTCGGTGGTGCAAAAGTATTTATCAAACCCGCTTCTGAAGGTACCGGAGTAAAAGCAGGTGGTGCTATGCGTGCTGTTCTTGAAAGCGTTGGAGTGAAAAATGTGCTTGCAAAGTCAAAAGGTTCTTCAAACCCTCACAACCTTGTTAAAGCAACTTTTGCTGCACTGCTCGAAATGCGCGATCCTTTCTCTGTTGCTGAGCACAGGGGTATAACAATGGATAAAGTTTTTAACGGTTAGTAAAGTACATTACGATGGCAAAAATTCGTATCACACAGGTGAAAAGCAAAAACGGGAAACCAGAAAGACAAAAAAGAACTCTGGAGGCTCTGGGGATCCGTAAATTAAACCATAGCGTTGAACATGAAGCTACTCCCCAGATTTTGGGTATGGTTGCGAAAGTAAGACATCTTGTCAAAACTGAAAACATTTAATATTAAACGATATATAAGATAAAGTTATGGATTTAAGTAACTTAAAACCTGCTAAAGGATCGGTTAAAAAAGGTAAGCGTCTGGGTCGTGGACAAGGTTCAGGCAGAGGTGGAACTTCTACAAGAGGTCATAAAGGCGCAAAATCCAGATCAGGTTATAGCAAGAAAATAGGTTTTGAAGGCGGCCAGATGCCTCTTCAGAGACGTGTTCCAAAATTTGGATTTAAAAATATCAATCGCAAAGAATATAAAGGTATTAATATCAGCACACTTCAGAATCTTGCTGAACGGTTTAAGCTTGAAAAAATTGATCCGGAAGTACTTATAATGGCCGGCCTGGTTTCGAAGAATGCTTTGGTTAAAATACTCGGGAAAGGGACTCTTGATAAGAAACTAGATGTTCATGCCCATGCATTCAGCAAATCAGCTGTTGAAGCAATAGAAGCCAAAAAGGGAACCGTTGTAATACTGTAATTTCATGAGACTGTTTCAAACAATAAAAAACATTTTTAAGATAGAAGATCTTCGTGCAAGACTACTCTATACTTTTGAAATCATTTTATTATACAGGCTTGGTAAATATATTACACTGCCGGGCATCGATCCGTCGCAACTTGCAGGACTGAAGAGCCAGACCTCATCGGGATTAATGGGGCTGCTCGATATGTTCTCCGGAGGTGCCTTTTCTCAGGCTTCAATATTCGCCCTGGGGATTATGCCTTATATCTCTGCTTCAATTGTTGTACAGCTCCTGGGAATCGTTTTCCCTTATTTCCAGAAATTACAGAAAGAGGGTGAAAGCGGAAGACGTAAAATGAATCAGTACACAAGATACCTTACAGTTGGCATTCTTATACTTCAGGCTCCGACCTACCTGTTAAACCTTCATGCTCAGCTTCCGGCTTCAGCATTTGTACTTACTGGTAGTTTCTTTACTATTTCATCGATAATTATACTTACAGCCGGTACCATTTTTGTGATGTGGCTTGGTGAAAAGATAACTGATAAAGGTATTGGGAACGGAATATCGCTCATTATTATGATTGGTATTGTTGCACGAATGCCTGCTAACTTTATTTTTGAAACCGGTACCCGTATGAATGGAGCCGGTGGTGCAATTGCACTTATTGTGGAAATTGTTTTCTTATTCATAGTTGTTCTTGGTACTATCCTGCTGGTTCAGGGAACACGCCGGGTTCCAGTTCAGTATGCCAGGAGAATAGTGGGTAATAAACAGTACGGGGGAGTACGCCAGTATATACCGCTAAAGGTAAATGCTGCAGGTGTTATGCCTATAATTTTTGCTCAGGCTATAATGATGCTCCCGATGATAATTGCCGGTTATTCCAATTCCGGTTCAGGTTTTGTTGTTGCCTTTTCGGACATGTACGGATTCTGGTATAACCTGGTAACGGCAATTCTGATAATTGTGTTTACATATTTTTATACAGCCATTACAATTAATCCTGTTCAGATGGCAGAAGATATGAAAAAGAATGGCGGCTTTATTCCCGGAATTAAACCAGGTAGGAAAACAGTAGAGTTTCTTGATACTATAATGTCGAGAATTACTTTCCCGGGGTCTATATTTCTGGCTCTGGTAGCAATTCTGCCTTCTTTGGCTGTTAAAATTGGTATTACACCACAGTTTGCACAATTTTATGGAGGTACGTCACTTCTCATTCTTGTAGGTGTTGTTCTTGATACACTTCAGCAGATTGAAAGTCACTTACTTATGCGTCATTATGATGGCCTTATGAAAACAGGCCGTATTAAAGGTAGATCAGGGTCAGTAACCTCGATATAATAATTTTAGCGTTCTTTGATGTTGCATTTGAAGACTGAAGAAGAGGTCGTGTTGTTAAAAGAGAGCAATTTGCTGGTGTCGCGTACACTTGCAGAGATGGCTGCTCTGATAAAACCCGGGGTAACCACTCTCTATCTCGATAAAATTGCGGAGACATTTATTCGTGACAATGGCGCGATACCGGCATTCAAAGGATATGGCGGTTTCCCATCAACTCTTTGTACATCTGTCAATGACGAAGTTGTTCATGGTTTCCCATCAGGTTATACACTTAGAGAGGGTGATATTATCTCTGTCGATTGCGGTGTTATTCTGAATGGTTGGTACGGCGATAGCGCATATACATTTGCTGTTGGTGAGATAAATGATGAGATCAAACGACTTCTGGAATTTACAAAGGCTTCTCTTCTTGAAGGAGTAAAGGCTGCAACTGCAGGTAACAGGGTGGGAGATATCTCATATGCAGTTCAAACCAAAGCCGAAAGTGGTGGTTATTCAGTTGTCAGGGAATTGGTTGGTCATGGTATCGGAACTAAATTGCACGAACCCCCGGAGGTACCTAATTACGGTAAAAAAGGTTCAGGACCCAAAATGGAAAAAGGACTTGTAATTTGCATTGAGCCTATGATTAACCTTGGAAAGAAAGGTACTATGCAGATGAATGATGGGTGGACCATCAAGACCATTGACGGCAAACCTTCGGCACATTTTGAATATGCAGTAGCAGTGGATAAGGAAGAGGCAAATGTTTTAACTACTTTTGAATTTATTGAAGAAGTTTTAAATAAAATGTAATCGTATGGCCAAACAACCATCAATTGAGCAGGATGGTACTATCATCGAAGCCCTTTCAAATGCAATGTTCAGGGTGGAACTCGAAAATGGGCATGTAATAACTGCACATATCTCGGGAAAGATGAGAATGCATTATATAAAGATCTTGCCAGGCGACAAAGTTAAAGTGGAAATGTCACCCTACGATCTTACAAAAGGAAGAATAACATTCAGGTATAAATAAGAAATTTTAAAGATAATGAAAGTAAGAGCATCAGTAAAAAAGCGCAGCGCTGACTGTAAAATAGTAAAGCGTAAAGGACGCATTTACGTAATAAACAAGAAAAATCCCAAGTTCAAACAGAGACAGGGATAATTTTAATTAATTTTGCAACTCATTTAACAAAACTTTTTATATGGCACGTATTGTTGGTGTAGATTTACCAAGAAATAAAAGAGGCGAAGTCGGCCTGACTTACATCTATGGTGTGGGAAGAAGTATAGCACAGAAAGTACTTGATGAAGCTGGTGTCGACAGAAATGCAAAGGTTCAGGATTGGAATGATGATCAGATCAACGCTATCCGGAGAATACTGAACGATAATTATAAGCTTGAAGGTGAACTCCGTTCGGAGACACAAACAAATATTAAGAGGCTTATGGATATTGGCTGCTATCGTGGTGTGCGTCACAGACTTGGTCTTCCTTTAAGAGGACAGAGTACCAAAAACAACGCCAGAACCCGCAAAGGCAGGAAGAAAACTGTTGCAAACAAGAAAAAAGCTACTAAATAAATAGATTATGGCAAAGAAGACTGGAGCATTAAAAAAGAGGGTCGTCAAGGTTGAACCATCAGGCCAGGCACATGTTCATTCATCATTCAATAATATTATTGTTACCCTGACCAATAATTCAGGTCAGGTTATTTCATGGGCATCAGCAGGAAAGATGGGTTTCAGAGGTTCCAAGAAAAATACCCCCTATGCTGCTCAGATGGCATCGGAAGAGTGTGGCAAAGTGGCTTATGATCTTGGATTAAGAAAAGTGAAAGTTTATGTAAAAGGACCCGGATCAGGTCGTGAATCGGCTATCAGGGCGATAAGTAATTCAGGCATAGAAGTTACTGAGATAGTTGATGTTACACCAATGCCTCATAATGGTTGCCGTGCTCCCGGAAGAAGGAGAGTCTAAGTAGTTATGAATTTGATTATATGTAAGTTATAAATTAATAGCACGATGGCAAGATATACTGGCCCAAAAACAAGAATAGCAAGAAAATTCGGTGAACCTATTTTCGGTCCTGATAAACACCTGGAAAGGAAAAATTTTCCTCCCGGGCAGCATGGAATGAACAAAAAAAGAAAGAAAACATCTGAATATGGAGTTCAGCTGAGAGAAAAGCAGAAAGCAAAATATACTTATGGCATTCTCGAACGTCAGTTCAGAAATACTTTCGAAAAAGCATCAAGAAGTAAAGGGGTAACAGGTGAGGTTCTTCTTCAGCTTCTCGAAGCTCGTCTTGATAATGTTGTGTACCGGCTGGGTGTCGCTCCAACACGAGCAGCAGCCCGTCAGCTGGTATCACACCGTCATATAACTGTTAATGGTAAAGTTGTCAATGTTCCTTCTTGTCAGCTTAAACCGGGTGATATAATCGGAGTCCGTGAAAAATCCAAATCTCTTGAGTCGATCGTTGATTCAATTACTACAAGAAAGTATTCAAAACTTTCATGGCTTGAGTGGGATGATACACAGATGGCTGGCAAATTCATGAATATGCCTGAACGTACCGATATTCCGGAAAATATTAAGGAACAACTGATTATTGAATTGTATTCTAAGTAATAATATAAGATAAATTTTATGGCCATTTTATCATTCCAGAAGCCTGATAAAGTAATAATGCTGGAAGCGGACGAGAAACACGGAAAATTCGAATTCCGTCCGCTTGAACCCGGCTACGGTATTACTGTAGGTAATGCATTGCGAAGAATTCTTCTCTCTTCGCTTGAAGGTTTTGCCATAACAACGGTAAAGATTGACGGTACAGACCATGAGTTCTCTACCATTACTGGTGTTATGGAGGATGTGACCGAAATAATCCTTAACCTGAAACAGGTCCGCTTTAATAGGACAGTTGAAGGTATAGATCATGAAAAGGTTAATATAAAAATAAGTGGTAAGGAGGTTTTCAAAGCAGGTAATCTTAATGATTTATTAACCAGCTTTGAAGTTCTAAATCCTGAAATGGTTATCTTCCGGATGGAACCTGATGTTAAGATCCAGATGGAACTTACTATCAATAAAGGCAGAGGTTATGTACCGGCTGAGGAAAATGAACCGGCTGACAGCGAATTCGGTCTTATAGCTATCGACTCTATTTTTACTCCTATCCGGAATGTTAAATATACAGTTGAGAACTATCGTGTTGAACAGAAAACTGACTATGAGAAACTTCTCCTGGAGATCGAAACCGATGGTTCAATCCACCCAAAAGAAGCACTGAAAGAAGCTGCTAAAATTCTTATTTATCACTTTATGCTATTTTCGGATGAGAAAATAACCCTCGATTCGGATGATAAAATGGCTAACGAAGAGTTTGATGAGGAAGTTCTGCATATGAGACAGCTTCTTAAGACTAAACTGGTCGACCTTGACCTTTCTGTCAGGGCTTTGAATTGTCTTAAGGCTGCAGAAGTTGAATCACTCGGTGATCTTGTTAAGTTTAATAAGAATGACCTTCTTAAATTCAGAAACTTTGGAAAGAAATCACTCACCGAGCTGGATGAGTTGCTTGAATCTATGAACCTGTCATTTGGTATGGATGTAAGCAAATATAAATTAGAGAAAGATTAATTAGAAAACTGGTTAAGGGAGAATAGAAATGCGACATCAAAGAGTTATTAACCATTTAGGAAGAACGAGTTCCCATAGGAAATCTATGCTGGCAAATATGGCTACATCACTTATCCTTCACAAAAGGATTGCTACAACCACTGCCAAAGCTAAAGCGCTGAAAACATTTGTGGAACCTCTTATTACTAAATCGAAGGAAGATTCGACCCACTCAAGAAGAGTGGTATTCGGTTATCTGAAAGATAAAACTGCTGTATCTGAACTGTTCAGGGAGGTATCACCAAAAATAGGAGAACGGCCCGGGGGTTATACACGTATATTAAAAACCGGCAACAGAATAGGAGATAATGCAGAAATGTGTATCCTCGAACTTGTAGATTACAATGAGGCAATGCTCGGAGGAGAAGCCGCAAAAACAAAAACTACGAGAAGAAGGAAAACTTCTAAGAAGAAGGAAGTAATTGATGTAACTGCTAAAGCACCAAAAACGAAGGTCGCCAAAACAGAAACACCTGAAACATCCGGAGACTCAGAAGAGACACCGGAAGAGCAGGCAACTGAAGAAGTAAAATAAAAATATAAAATATTTTATATAGAAAGGGATAATTTATCAAAACATTATCCCTTTTTTCATATATTGCACGTATGTTTAATAATAAATTAATAAATTATGGGTCAAATAGTTAGTGTACATGCCCGTGAGATTTTAGATTCCCGCGGCAATCCTACAATTGAAGTTGATGTTACAACAGCAAGTGGTTATTTTGGAAGGGCAGCTGTACCATCAGGTGCTTCGACCGGCGAAAATGAAGCTCTTGAGCTCAGAGATGGTGATAAAAACCGTTACCTGGGTAAAGGAGTTCTTAAAGCTGTTCATAACGTAAACAATGTCATTTCCGAAGAAGTGATCGGAATGGACGTTACTGATCAGTGCGGTATTGATAAAAAAATGATAGATCTGGATGGCACAAAGACAAAGAGTAACCTTGGTGCAAACGCAATTCTGGGTGTTTCTCTGGCAGTAGCCAAAGCAGCAGCTGCATATCATGGATTACCATTATTCCGTTATATTGGCGGAACTAATGCTGTCACCCTTCCAATACCAATGATGAATATTATAAACGGAGGATCACACTCTGATGCTCCTATAGCTTGCCAGGAATTTATGATTCGTCCTGTCGGAGCCCCTTCTTTTGCAGAAGGTTTACGGATGGGCGCCGAAGTGTTCCATTCTTTAAAGAAGGTTCTTAAAGGACGGGGATTGAGCACAGCCGTTGGTGATGAAGGTGGATTTGCTCCCAAACTTGATGGAACTGAAGATGCTCTTGAAACTATTGTTAAAGCAATAAGTGCAGCAGGATACAAACCTGGTATTGATGTTACTATTGCACTTGATCCTGCTTCTTCAGAGTTTTATGAAGATGGAATGTACAATTATGCCAAATTCGAAGGGCCAAAAGGTGCAAGGAAAACATCAAAAGAGCAGGTTGATTATTTCGAAAAGCTTATAAGTAAATATCCAATCGATTCGATCGAAGATGGTATGGCAGAAAGTGACTGGGAAGGCTGGAAAATGCTGACCGACAGGATTGGTAAAAAATGCCAGATAGTAGGTGACGACTTATTTGTGACAAACGTGGAATACCTTAAGAAAGGAATTGATATGGGTTGCGCTAACTCCATACTTATTAAGGTAAACCAGATAGGGACTCTTACAGAAACCCTGAATGCTATTGAGATGGCCCACAGGGCAGGTTATACATCGGTGACCTCTCATCGTTCAGGTGAAACTGAAGATTCTACAATTGCAGATATCGCAGTTGCCACAAACTCAGGACAGATCAAAACCGGATCTGCAAGCAGAACCGACAGGATGGCAAAATACAACCAGTTACTCCGTATCGAAGAGACTCTTGGCAACCTTGCTGTTTACGGTTATAAAAAATAATTTATTATAATTGTCTTATAGTTAAGAGGCTGTCTGAAGAGATGGCCTCTTTTTTGTTTGTACCCATCCAATCTAACTTCCCGACGTTATTAACAATTGTTGATAACGTCTGTTCATATTGGGTTTACAACAACGCCTGGTTTTTCATTGTTTTTTTATATTCTTAGTATAAATTTGATTCATCAGGTGAGCGATAAAAGACTGCTCAAAAGATGCGGAAGCGAAAAAGGTTACTTAATTGAGACCCGATGAGCTTCAATCAGACCTTCGGGTCTGCGCACCAGGAGAGCTGAAGCGTGAACGAAAGGACCTCGGTCAAGGATGTTCACAAGATCGACGAAAACCGGAAACGTTCTTTCAATGATTGAGTCACAGGGCTTCAGACTAAAAAGGGCTTCGGCTCCAAATTTTCTGAAACTGATGCCAGATCCTCCGGGAAATGGCGACAGCGCCTGAATGACGCTTCGTCCGGGAAGTCCGCCTTAAAACGGACGAATGGACTGCCGGAAGGTTCTGCTGTAACAGGCAAAACCCGAAAGCCAGAGGTTGCAGAAACAGGTCTCGTACCCGAAGATGCAGCCGGTCATAATAACAGTAGCTTGGCGCCGTTAGCGGCTTAGGTTGCAAATGGTGAATGGGAACTAATCGTAAGAATAGTTCCCATTATTGTTTTACCACCCATCTTTAATCTTTGGTCATTTATATATTATCTTTGATCTTCATTTTCCATATATGCCTTATTCAGGTTTATCAGATTTTGTTAAGCATCTCGAACAAAGAGATGAGCTGATCCGAATCAAAACTTTTGTTGATCCTGTGCTCGAAATCACCGAAATATCCGACAGGGTAACCAAAAACATTGGAAAAGCTTTACTGTTCGAGAATACAGGAACAGACTTCCCTATCCTGATCAATACTTTCGGATCCGATAAAAGAATCGCAATGGCTGTCGGAAGAGAAGATTTAAATGAAGTTGGAACGGAAATCGAAAAATTATTCAGCAATGTATTAGGTACTCCCGGATCATTATTTAAAAAATTTTCTTCTTTGCCATCACTTATTAAAATGGCAGGAATATTACCTGTAAGGTTAAAAAGAAAAGGTACATGTCAGCAGGTGATTCACCGGAATCCCGACCTTTCAATTTTGCCTGTTCTTAAATGCTGGCCTCATGATGCAGGTCGTTTTATTACATTACCAATGGTTCACACTGTAAATCCCCAAACTGGTAATACAAATGTGGGGATGTACAGGATGCAGATACTCGACCTCAACACCACCGCTATGCACTGGCAAAGGCATAAAACAGGGGCAACCCATTTTGAAGCCTGGAAAAAACTCAATCTGAAAATGCCGGTATCAGTCGCTCTTGGAGGCGATCCTGCCTATACCTACTCGGCAACTGCACCATTACCTGAAAATATAGACGAATATATTCTTGCCGGATTTCTCAGAAAGAAAAAAGTTTCTCTTGTAAAATGCATTACAAATGATCTCTATGTACCTTTTGATGCTGATATTGTCATCGAAGGTTATATAGATCCCACTGAAGAACTGGTAAGGGAAGGGCCGTTTGGAGACCATACCGGTTTCTATTCACTTGCCGACTTCTATCCAAGATTTCATGTAACTTGTATAACACATTCAAAAAAAGCAGTTTATCCTGCCACGATTGTTGGTATTCCTCCCCAGGAAGATGCCTGGCTGACGAAAGCAACTGAAAGAATTTTTCTCACCCCCATTAAACTTACCTTACAGCCTGAAATCGAGGATTTTCATTTGCCTGATGCCGGAGTTGCACATAACCTGGTAATTGTAAAAATAAATAAAACTTACCCTGGCCAGGGGATGAAGGTAATTAATTCCCTTTTCGGAGCGGGACAAATGATGTTCACCAAATATCTGGTTGTTGTAAGCGGAAATATCGATATCAGGAACTATAAGGTTCTGTTTAAGCATATTTTGTTAAATATCGATCTGGAAAAGGACCTCTTTTTCAGCCGTGGCCCTCTTGATGTACTTGACCATTCTTCCGATGCGTTCTCTTTTGGCGGTAAATTGGGAGTGGATGCTACCTTTAAACTTCCGGAAGAGCTTGCCGGTAAAACAATAATTGAAAATGCAGGTCCCCTTCAGGATTATATTCCATTCCTTAAATATTTCGAAGGGACTCCTGTTACAGGATTTAACCTCAATCTGTTAAAGGAAAATATACCTGTATTAATACTTGCAATTGATTGCAGCAAAGATCAGGGTGCCATTGAAAGGGTCAGGGAGATTATTAAACATTACGGGGGAGGGAAATATATAAGGCTTATTTTGGCTGTTGATCATAGTGTTGATCCTTTTGATTACCATATAATTACCTGGCAGATTCTGGGAAACACTGATCCTCAGCGCGATCATAAATATATTTCCCAAAACTCTCTTTTTATTGACGGAACAATAAAAGCATATCGTAAAGGGGGGTTTTCCCGTAAATGGCCAAATATTGTGTGCTCTGCTGAAGAGACAATAAAATCAATTGATCGGAAATGGGAAGCCCTCGGAATCGGTGCTTTTATCACCTCTCCTTCCATACAAACCAAAAAGATTGAAAGGGATGGCGCCGATGAAATTATTGTCAATGCTATCTGAAGCAATTTTTAAAATTCCGTAAGGTAAAAGTATCAATAATTATATATTTTTGCAGTATCTGATGGGACTGCTGATTTACACATATAATTATCCGCAATTAATTTATAGTCGTTTATTCACGGTATGGAGCAGCATTGTAGCGCCCGTTAACTCAGGAGATTCTCCGTTCCGTTTCATATTGTACGGCGCAATTGTTCTGGCTTTAGTATATTTTCTTGTTATGTCTCAAACAGGAAATCTTATAAAGGCAAAGAAACTTTTGAAAGATAAAGAGCAGGCTCTGGATCTAATTGAGAGGCAAAAAGTTGAGTTAGAAATCAGAGATAAAGATATAACTGATAGCCTTAATTACGCACAAAGGATACAGGAAGCTCTCTTACCGTCTGAGGCATATTTTAGAAAATATATCAAGGACTCTTTTATTTTCTTTAAGCCTAAAGATATTGTAAGCGGAGATTTTTACTGGATAGGTGAAAAAGGAGATAAGATTTTTGTTGTTACGGCCGATTGCACAGGACATGGGGTACCTGGTGCTCTGATGTCAATGATAGGCCTGGAAATAATAGAAAAAACTGTTAATGAAGATAATATAGAAATCCCGGCTCAAATACTTTCTGTTCTGAATAAAGGCCTTGAAAAAACTTTCAGCCGTGAAAAGAATATAGGTACCATTATAAGGGACGGAATGGATATTGGTCTTTGTGTTATTGACATTGAAAGAAAAAAGATTGAGTACTCAGGTGCTTTTATCCCCCTCTATTTGATCCGTGATAACACCCTGATTGAAATAAAAGGCGATAAATTGATTATTGGAATGAATCCTTCTGATATTCCTTACACAAGTCACAAGCTGGATCTTTTGGAAGATGACATCTTTTATATGTTTTCAGATGGATATGTTGATCAGTTTGGCGGATCTGAGAATAAAAAATTCATGTACCGCAGGTTCAGGTATCTTTTGATGACCATTCATCGATTTCCTATAAATGATCAGAAGGCAATCTTGGATGATAATATCAGAACATGGATGAAAGAGAATATCCAGATAGATGATTTGACTGTAATCGGTTTTCGACCGTTAGGGAAGAAGGGTTAGAGAAATTTCTTGATCTTCTCGATGAGGGCAGAAGGTTGGAACGGTTTGCTTATATAATCGTCAATACCCGAAGAAATGACCTTTTCCTTATCGCCAAGCATTGCATTTGCAGTAATTGCAATAATAGGAACATGTGAGTTTGTACTTGATTCAAGTGCCCTTATCTTTTCTGCAGCTAACAGTCCGCTCATAACTGGCATCTGGATATCCATGAGTATAAGGTCATAAGAGGCCGTTCCGAACTTATCGAGAGCCTCTTTTCCATTTGTTGCAGTGTCAATACTGTTAACCAGGGGTTTTAGCGTAAGTAGTGTTATCTTCTGATTTATAAGATTATCCTCAACAAGAAGTATTTTAATGTCTTTTAGTTCCTTCTGTATTTGCTCTTTTTGAATCAGCGCTTCGATCTTTGAAGAGGCAATTTGTCGTTTTGGTTCCGGAGCTGGATTATTAAAAGGAAGACTGATGTTCAGCACCGTAAAATCATTTCCAAATTCCTGATTATAAGTACCTTTACCTGCTGCTATCAACTTGGCAGCCAGGCTGCTTTCTATATCTTTATCATTTATGAGAACAATGTTTTTATCTGTCTGAATCCTTAATCCTATAAAGCTCTGATTTCCGACCTCTTTCTTATTATTAAAATTAATGGTGACTTTGGTAGCTCTGTCAAAATTATTATTCTCAATGGTATTAAAAATGTCAAGAAATATCTGTTTAAGTATTATCGGGTCACCAAAACATTCAAAGTCATTGAATTCTTTTTTGTTTAGAATGAAATCTATATTAGCTTTTTCCTTCAAACCATAAAGCTCAATTGTATTCTGAATGCTGGAGAGCAGGTTAAACCTGAAATGTTTTCTGGTTTCATAACTCAGACTACCTGCCGATTGCATTGTTAGATCATTTACGGTAGTCACCATATTATTTGTTGATGCTACCAGGGTTTCAAGCAGTTCTATCTGTTTTTTCTGGAGGCCTGACTCCATTAGCAAATCGGTGATAATGACAATATTGTTTAGCGGTTCTCTGATCTTATGCGAAAAATCAGTAATCACATTATCTTTTCGTTCATTTAAAGTTGAGACATTATTAAGTGATTCTTTTGCTTTTTTTACAAAGAAGCTGGCTTTCTTTATCTGTAGTATTCCAAGGCAGGCAGAGGCTATGATAAAAATTCCGGCAATGAGTTTAAGATCAAAAGAAATGAGAATGATTGAAATTATCAGACATAGCATTGCAGCATACAAGTACCCTTCAATCATCTTCATGCTTTTTTCAAATGACTCACCGATTGAAAGTTTAATATCTTCGTTATTATTATTTCTGGTTTCTTTAACCATAAAACATTTTTTGAGGTTCTGTAAAATTAAATAAAATATGTAACAAATATACATTAACTGAAATTAACAACCTTTGAAGTAAAAAAGCTAATTTTGTCCTTCCGGTACGATATTTGAACTGGAAAGATAAATCTTATACCTTTATGAAGAGATTGTTCAGAATTTTTATTTTATCTGCTGCTGTTTTATCCTGCGGTTCCCTTTTTTCATTAATGGGTCAACAAAAAGAGGGGATGGTAAAATATACTCCTGATTTCAGATTTAAGGACGGAATCTACGCCAATTTTGATCAGGTTCGTTTGAATAATCCAATTCCTAAAGCAAAACTGCTGACCTCCACTGATTATAACGACAGGGAGTTCTTTGACAAGTTGCTGGAGTCTGATAAAATTTATTATTACGACAATATGGGAATCAGGCAGGAATTTGCCAAAAATACAATCTGGGGTTATGCACGTAATGGAATATTGTACATTCAGATCCAGGAGAATTTCAACAGGATAACTTTTATAGGCAGCATCTGCCATTTTGTTGCTGATATCACTACTTATGATTCGCGCTATAACTCACCTTATGGTTATGGTTACTATGATCCTTATTCCTTTTATTCACCGTATAGTTATGGAAATTACTACAATCCTTACGGTTCTTATTATTCGCCATACCGGCAATCGAACATGTCGCGTAATGAGATGAAACAATATATTATCGATTTTGAAAGCGGTAAAATACTCGAATTCGATATACAAAACACTGAATTGTTACTAATGAAAGATAATAAGCTTTATGAAGAGTATGTTCAGCTTTCACGAAAAAAGAAAAAAGAGCTAATGTTTGTTTATATACGTAAATTTAATGAAAACAATCCTTTATATATACCTGCAAACTAATATTATAAGTATGAAGAAAAATATTTTTACTGTTGTCATGTTCCTGTTTCCGCTACTTCTGGCAGCACAAGCTCCCTTTCCTTCTAAAGATGAAATCAAGCAGTTTAAGGCTTCGAAGACGTGCGTTGTACTTGAAGATGATCCGTTTTCTTCTTTTAATTCATATATTAAGGATGCAATGAAAGAGTACTGGACAATCACTCCATATGAATTCATTAAAGTTACTGATTTCAATGTCAGACGGTTAAAACCTGAATATTCATTCATTGTTCTTACTGAAACAAATTTCGATAAGGATAAGTCCAACTCACTCTTTAATTTTATTAATCTCCTTCAGGGAAAAGATGTCAATAAATTGGGTGAGATGCCTGAAATATGTGCAATCCCTCTCTCATTTGCAGGAGAGGAAGATCTTGAATACGGATATAAGCTTGGCGCAATCCTCTCATTTATGCAAAAGCATGCAAAGATGATTGCCGAGGATCCATCACTTACCGGAAGAAAATACCTTAAGTATTACAATAAGTTTGTACCAGAGGTAATGAATAAGACAATTCTTATAAAGCAGGAGGACCTGGCTCCTGAAATCAACACAATAGAAAAGATTAAGGCGATTTATTCAAACAAAATAATTATAGTTTCTGAAGAGGAAATTATAAAGGCTATTGAAAATAAAACTCCCGGAACATTGATACTGCATAAGGTCGGTCCGGTTGGAGAAAATACCAATGAAGGATACTGTTTTAAGATGCTTATTGGCACCGATGATGCTAATATGTATTATTATAACCAGCATTTGATTGATAAAAAAAATCCCAATGGTTTTTTACCATCAGATCTCAGACGTCTGGCCCGGTTTGAATAATGCAGCACCGGGGAAATAGTTACGTCTTTATATAAAAAGCTAAAGGTCATGAAAGAGATCAGAGTGTTATCAGAATCAGAAAGAAACTGGTCAATGTTATGCCATTTGTCAGCATTTTCCGGTTTTTTCTTCCCCTTCGGTGGAATAATAGGCCCATTGATTTGCTGGTTGTCAAAAAGAGATGAATCTTCATGGGTGAATGAAAACGGAAAAGCTTCACTCAATTTTCAGCTCTCGATGCTTCTTTATATAGTTCTCGCAATTCCTTTATGTTTCATTATTGTTGGTATCCCTATTGTTATTATGCTGGGAACGCTTAAAGTTATCTGCATTATTATTGGCAGCGTTAAAGCCTCAAAAGGAGAAGAATTCAGATATCCCATCTCAATACCATTTATTTCATAATTCTTTTATCCTTTTATACACACCTGGAATATTCTGTAATTAAACACTACTCAAGCTCTCCAGTCTCAGTATACTTATCAGCTTTAATATTTCTTTTGAAGAGAAATATTTTGTATATTTCTCTTTCATTTTAATTTTCCTGCGATGGCATCAGTCGATAAGATGAAAAAGATCAAAGTAGAGACCTTTAAGAAAAAAGATTTATATCACGATGTTGAACCTGAAAAGAAGGAAAAGCTTAAAAAGGAGGAGTATGAAAAACTTCTTCTTAAGCTTGAAATCGAATTGGTTAAGCTCCAGGAATGGGTAAAAATACAGAAACTTAAGGTTGTAGTTATATTTGAGGGTCGTGATGCTGCAGGAAAAGGCGGAGTCATCAAAACCATTTCAGGTTGCCTTAATCCAAGGATTTGCAGGATTGTAGCTCTTGGAATCCCAACCGAGAAAGAAAAATCGCAGTGGTATTTTCAGCGTTATGTTTCACAGTTGCCATCTGGCGGGGAGATAGTTATTTTTGACAGGAGCTGGTACAACAGGGCTGGTGTTGAAAAGGTTATGGGATACTGTACAGATGAGGAATATGAAGAGTTCCTTAGATCGTGCCCGGAGTTTGAAAGGATGCTTATCCGTTCGGGAATAATACTTATTAAATATTGGTTTTCAGTAAGCGATTCCGAGCAGGAAAAACGTTTCCAGAACAGGATAAAAGATCCTACCAAAAGATGGAAAATCAGTCCCATGGATATTGAATCACGCGAAAAATGGGTTGAATATTCCATGGCGAAAGATAAAATGTTTTCATATACTGATACAAAACAGTCTCCATGGTATGTTGTTCATGCTAATGACAAAAGCAGGGCAAGGCTGAATTGCATTGACCATCTGTTAACACTTATCAAATATGAAGATCTTACTCCCAAACCACTTAAATTGCCTCCTCTTAAGCATGATGTAGCTTATGTAAGACCTCCGGTTACCGACCAGACTTTTGTTCCTGATAAGTATTAGTTAGTCTGTAAAGTCTATAAAGTCTGTAAAGTCTTTCTCCTTTATGGACTTTCGACTTATATGCATACTTTTGTCTTTTCACTTTTATCTTTTATCTTTTGCAAAATATTATGTCCTCAAAACCATCCATACCAAAAGGAACACGAGACTTTTCCACTGAAGAGATGCTGAAACGTGATTTTATCTTTGACACTATAAGACAGGTATTCAGATTATATGGTTATCAGCCTATTGAAACCCCGGCCATGGAGAATCTTACTACATTGTTGGGAAAATACGGTGAAGAAGGGGATAAGCTTCTCTTTAAGATTCTGAACTCCGGTGATTTTCTCTCAGGAGTAAACGAAGAGGATCTTATGAAACGTGATAATGGTAAACTCTCCCCTTTAATATGTGAAAAAGGTTTAAGGTACGACCTTACAGTCCCTTTTGCACGTTATGTCGTTCAGCATCGTGATGAAATTGTGTTCCCTTTTAAAAGGTACCAGATTCAACCTGTCTGGAGAGCTGACAGACCCCAGAAAGGCAGATATCGCGAGTTTTTTCAGTGCGATGTGGATGTAATAGGAAGCGACTCATTATTAAATGAATACGAATTAATTAAAATTATTGATGATATTTTTACAAGGCTGAAGATTCCTTCTGTTATCAAGGTCAATAACAGGAAGATACTTTCAGGTATTGCTGAATTTATTGGAGAAGCAGACAGAATAACTGAGATTACTGTAGCTATCGATAAGCTTGATAAGATAGGACTTGAGGCTGTAAATGAAGAACTCCTGGGCAAGGGATTATCACCTGCAGCAATAAAAAAACTTCAGCCAATGCTGAACCTTGACGGCGACACATTGAGTAAGTTATCAAAGATTGAAGTACTTCTTTCACAATCTGAAACAGGCAGGAAGGGTATCGATGAGCTAAGAACTATCTTCTCCTTTATTGAGAATAGTTCGCTGAATTGTAAAGTTGAATTAGACCTTACCCTTGCACGCGGGCTCAATTATTATACCGGTGCTATAATTGAAGTAAAGGCAAAAGATGTAAGTATAGGGAGTATATGCGGCGGCGGCCGGTATGATAATCTTACCGGTGTTTTTGGCATGGATGGTGTATCAGGTGTTGGGGTATCTTTTGGAGCTGACAGAATATATGATGTTCTCCGGCAATTAAACCTCTTCGAAGAGATAAATGTCTCAACCACTGAAGTATTAATACTCAACTTCGGAGCCAGTGAAACTAAATACGGGCTTAAAATACTTGATCAGTTGAGGGCCATGGATATAAGCGCAGAGCTATATCCCGACTCTGTTAAACTAAAAAAACAGATGTCGTATGCCGACCTGAAAAAGATACCTTATATTATTATTGCGGGCGATGAAGAGATAAAAAAGAATGAAATCAAATTTAAGAATATGGCTTCCGGTGAACAGAAAACGACCATTCTGAATGATTTAAAACTCTTTATCCTTACAGAAATTAAGAAGACGGATAAATAAGATTAATGTTCTGTTTATAATTCTAATCTCCTAATTTTTGGGAAGCGATCTTTTATTCTGTAACTCGTTCAGGAGTTGCATTCTGTACTGGTTTTCAGCCTGATAAAGTCTCAAAACCTTTAAAGGTGGCAATATTTTTTTAAACCTGTCATGGAATTCAACGGCAAGATTGACTTCATCTACCTGCAACGAAATCAGTTTATCACCGGCTTCTGTCAACTCCTTTTCATTCATATCGAAAGAATTTTGGTTGAAGTCCCGGTTTAGTGATATTCTTTCAAGCTGGATTTCATTCCTCTTTTCCTGGAATTCGTTATAAACAGGCCAGAATTNTTCTGCCTCCTGCGAGGACAGATTAAGTTTTCTCGTGAAAAATGCAATTTTGTACGCATTAAGTCTTTCAAGATTGGGATTCTGAGCTGATATTCTGATAGCAGGAATCATTGACAGAACCAATAAACCAATCATCACTCTTTTCATGGCTTCAAATTTATAACAGTTCGTATATTTCATTTACAGGAATATTTTCCAGTAACAGGTAATCAATTATATCTGAATGGTTTATGTGAGGAACTTCCTCAGATTGAATTAAAGCGGCGCCACTCTCTTCAAGTGTTATGATTTCGATATCGTTTAAATACGATTCGGAAAACTCCTGCATGCTTATCTGAGGAACTCTATCATTAACGTCATTTGAGCGTAATAATTTCAAAGCAGTATAACTTATCAGAATCAAACCTGAAACAAAGGCCGCTATTGCAAGGTAAGGTTTAAAGATAGGAACTAAAAAGTACGCTAGGCACTCTATGCACTCAATTATTGAATATTCCCCGGAATTATGATAAATTTGCGTCAAATGAATTAATCTGATAATCTGATGGCTCTTCAATGCGGAATAATTGGCATAACGAATGTGGGGAAAACCACAATATTTAACTGCATTTCAAATACCAAAGGTGAAACTCATGACTTTGTTTTTAGTGGAACAAAATCAAATATCGGAGTGGTTCAGGTTCCTGATTCAAGACTATATGAGCTTGAAAAACATCAGGTTACAGAAAAAATTGTACATACAACAGTCGAAATTGTTGATATTCCCGGTTTGGCAAAGGGGTCAAATAAGGGTGAGGGGGGTGGAAATAAATTTCTGGCAGATATAAGAAACACCGATGCTCTCATACATGTACTAAGATGTTTTGATAATGATGCATTACCACATGTCGACGGATCGGTCGATCCGGTAAGGGACCTGGAGACCATCGAACTGGAACTGCAGGTAAAAGATCTTGAATCGGTAGAGAAGAAGATCGATCGTCTGGAAAGAACTGCCAAAACCGGCGATAAAGATGCAAAACATGGACTTGAAGTGCTAACCCGTTACAAGGATCATATAGGAGATTTTAATAATGCAAGATCTCTTGTCATTAAAGAGGAAGACAAAAAGTTTATTGACGATTTGTTTCTGCTTACTATGAAACCTGTTATGTACGTCTGTAATGTTAATGAGACGTCAGGTGGTACAGGAAATCGTTATGTGGAAAGGGTTAAGGCGTTTCTTAAAGGGAAGGATGTTGAAATACTTAGTATCGCAGGAGCTATTGAAGCTGAAATTGCAGAACTTGAAAATAAAGAAGACCGTCTTGAGTTTCTTAAAGATGCAGGTCTTGATGAACCAGGCGTTGATAAACTCGTGAGAGCTGCCTACAAAATGCTCAATCTTCAGACGTTTTTTACTGTCGGCCCCAAGGATATAAGAGCATGGACCATTAAAAAAGGGATGACAGCTCCACAGGCTGCCGGGGTTATTCACAGCGACCTTGAAAGAGGATTCATCAGGGCTGAAGTGATGAAATATGATGATTTTGTCTCCCTGGGCTCTGAACATGCATGCAAAAACGCAGGGAAATTCTATATTGAAGGAAAAAGTTATATTGTCGAAGACGGTGATATTCTGAATATAAGGTTTAATGTATAAACTCTTGCATGACAAAGCGTTTGCTTGCAATATTATTTTCACTTCCGCTTTTCACGCTCTTATCCTATTCTCAAAAATCAGTTAACGATAATCTTTTAAGAGATATCGTCAGAAATAATGGTCAGGTTGAGGTCACAATTTCTGAAACAGTTGTCAAATCTATAGATTGGCTTTCGGTTAATACATCCATCAGTTCAATAAGGGACAAAACAGTTCATATTGTTCTTTCTCCTCTTACTTTAGAGTGGTTTATTTCGCAAAACTTTGATTATAAGATCGCAGAACGTACAGAAAGTAAGGGAATCATTTCTTCCGCATCAATGAAGCAGGCATTAGGATGGGACACATATCCAACTTATTCCCAGTATGATTCAATTATGAAAAGCTTTGTTGCCGCGTATCCTTCATTATGCAGGCTGGAGACGATCGGAACCAGTATTAACGGAAAGTTGGTACAGGTTCTTAAAATTTCAGATAATGCCTCTGCTGATGAAGATGAACCTGAGGTATTTTACACATCAACTATTCATGGCGATGAAACCGGAGGATTTGTTCTTATGCTCCGGCTTGCGGATTATCTCCTTAAAAATTACAATCTGAACTCAAGGGTGAAAAATCTTGTTGATAATCTTGAAATATGGATCAACCCACTTGCTAATCCCGATGGCACTTATAACTCGGG
>JGI24131J36419_10000007_pt1 | contig 58113 bp, 54 predicted proteins | sample BarGraNGADG00211_2_FD_36419 | JGI IMG/M metagenome (IMG submission 36419) | reverse complement strand
AAGCCTGCATTTTCTTCAACCAGCAAGCCATGCAGCGAATACTTCACAAACACTATCGTCTTGGCGTCGCTTCCTTTCTTGGCCCAAGCTGGTTTTTCATAATTGTTGGATCTAATNACTTCTCGCACGCGGTCCCTTACCGCTTGACTGACCCCTCGTCGATCATTGAGGACCAGCGAGACCGTCGCTGGGGACACTTCTGCAAGTTTGGCTATTTCTCTGACGTTCATCCTGTTCACCTACTTTCTATTAAATCCGCAAAACAATCCATTATCAAGCGTCCTACTTCGGCGCCTGGGTCAATAATTCCACGAGAGGCTTCTCCACGGATGGCCGCCCGGCCGTGCCTGGCAAGCATGTCAGCCGAGGCACAGACGTCTTTGTCAGCGAGGCGGCGCAGTTCTACTGCAACTTCCCTGATGCCGTGCATTTCAAGGGGAGTCTCTTGGAGGAAAGCCAGGCTGCCAGTTAATCCATCCAGGATGGTCTTTTCACCCGGTTTTGCCCCACCAAGGTCAGCAATACCGCGATAAAATGCCTCAAAAATTTGAAATATGCCCGTCCCGTCAACCTCCGTTTTGCCTTTCAGTGTTTTCCCTGCCTGCATCCAGCCATTGGCAATCAGGGTGCCCATGGTTGAAGGGGCACTGCTTGCCATTGTCTTGCCTGCCATATAGAGTAATTTTCCGAGATCTTGTTCTTCTGAAGCTTGTAAAACCGCATTGGCAGCCTGAAAACCCTTGCTCATGGTCAGTCCCAGGTCGCCATCGCCAAAGACGCTGTCCATCTCAATCAGGCGGTCCTTATTGGCTTGCATCGTCTCAGCCATTTTGGCAAAGAAGTTCTTGATTTCCTGGGCGCTCAAACTTACAGCAGGCATGTTTTCTCCTTAAACCTGCTTGAAGAACGGGGTGTTGGCAGGCTCGTCCAGGAGGCCTTTTAATTCCTCATCCAGCCTGAGCAGAGAAATCGAAGCCCCAGCCATTTCCATGCTGGTAGCATACTCACCCACGTAACTGCGGTGGATGCGGATGCCGTGTTCAGCCAGGCTTTGGGCGACCCGGTTGAAAATCACGTAGAGCTCCTCCAGTGGGGTTGCACCGAGCCCATTTACCAGCACGGCAACTTCATCGCCTGCCTGGTAAGGCAAATCGCTGATGATGGCCTCCAGCATACTATCGGTGATCTGGTCTGCTGGTTGCAACTTGGCCACCTTAATGCCAGGTTCTCCATGAATGCCCATGCCAAGCTCCATTTCGTCCGGGGCAATGTTGAAGCCCGGTTTGCCTACGACCGGCACAATACAGGCTGAGAGCGCCACACCCATGGTACGTACTGAATCTCTGGCCTTCTCAGCGATGCGCTTAACTTCTGTCAGCGGCAATAAACGTCTCGCGGCCGCGCCGGCGCACTTATAAACGAAGAAAATACCGGCGACGCCCCGGCGCGTGTTTTTCTCTGTCGCAGTTTTAGGGGCGGGAGAAGCCACATCGTCCCAACCAATCACCGCTTCAACCCGGATATCCTCTTCCATATTAGCCATATCCGCTGCCAAATTGAAGTTGAATATATCGCCGTTGTAGTTTCCATAGATATATAGAACCCCAGCACCCTGGTTGACGGCCTTGGTTACCTCAAAGATTTGTTCCACATTGGGGGATTGAAACACTTCACCAATCGCGCAACCATCCAGCAAACCATCTCCCACATAACCGAGGAATAGCGGCAGATGGCCGGACCCGCCACCTGTGACGAGGCCTACTTTGCCCGCTGTCTTCAGACTACTGACGTAGCAGTGAATGTCATCATGAACGTAGCTTACCTGCTGAGGATGGGCGGCGTAGATGCCTTGCAGCATCTCGGTTACCATGTTCTCAGGTTGGTTGATGATTTTTTTCATGCATTCTCCTTGTTAGCCGTTTCTCGCGTTTAGCGACATATTCAACTGGTCCCTATCTCAGGCTGCCAGGCTCTTGCCAATGATTGCCCAAAGGGTCGCCCCGCCATCGGCATAGGCGTTGGCGCGCTCTCCGAGCCACTTTGCCCGGCCGATCTGAGCTTGCATGCCTTTGGTACCCTCTGCCTCAAGTTCAGCCACCTGGGCCGCTTTCAGACTGGCTTCCTTTAAATTCTGAGTTTCAGCAAAATTAGCTTCAAGGGCGTCTGCATAAGGCAGCAATGCATCCAGGATAGTCTTGTCGCCTAATTTAGCCTTTCCGCGGCTCTGGATGCCCCCGGCAAACAAGCGAGGCAGGCTAATAATCTCAGCATCTGAGAGTTCCTCCTGGCCTTTATATGCCTTTGCCAGCGCCATCAGTCCGGCCGAAAGCAGGGTACCCATAGTTGAAGGTGCCGCGCGGTTGCAGGCCATGGCAGCATTCAGAAACAGCATGCCCAGGTCTTCCCCCGGGTAAGCTGCAGCTGCCTGGTTGACCGCATCAAAGGCGGCTTTCATGCTGAGCCCAAGGTCGCCATCGCCAGATTTGCCGTCCAGTTCACCTAAATAGTCCAGGTTTCTCTCAACCCCCCGGGTGATTTTTTCGAGCGCGGCTAAAAGATCAGGTTTCTTTACCATCAAGCTCCTACCCATTCATGCGGATAAAAGGAGACCAGGCTGGTTGAGCCAAAAGCGTTTTGAGTTCTTCGTCCATTTTCATCAAGGTGATGGATACACCTGCCATTTCAAGGGAGGTGGTGAACTCCCCGACCAGGCTCTCGTGGATAGTGACGCCTTTGTTTTTCAGGTAAACCTGGGCATCATTCTGAAATAAGTAAAGTTCTTCACGTGAAGTAGCCCCCAGACCGTTAATCAACAGTGCTACTTCATCGCCAGTTTTCAGCTCCTGGTCGGCAATCAGCCTGTCCAGCAGTTCTTTGGCCAGGGCCTTTGAGCTTTGCATCGGGCCTGTTTGAACCCCCGGCTCACCATGGATGCCCATGCCAATCTCGATTTGGTCCTCGGCTATTGTGAAGATGGGTTTGGGGGAACCCGGCAATTGGATTGCTGTAAAGGCGATGCCCATCGTAGCGGTGGCCGCACAAGCCTTTTCTGCCATCGCAGCCACTTCTTCCAAACCGGCACCCATTTCAGCCTTCGCACCAGCCATTTTATAGACCAGGAAGATGCCTCCAATTCCGCGGCGGCTTTTCCAGTCGCTCTTGGGGGCGGATGCAATATCATCTGAAGCTTTGACAATGCGGCAGGGGATGTCTTCCATCTCCAGAATTTCAGACGCCATCTCGAAATTCATGCTGTCGCCAGCGTAATTTCCAAAGAGGAAGAGAATACCTGCACCGCCATCAGCGGCCTTGGCTGCACTGACAATGGATTCAGCGCTGGGGGAGGTGAACACGTTGCCAACAGCCACGCCGTCGCAGAGCCCCAGGCCTACATAACCCAGGAAGGTAGGCAGGTGGCCGTAACCACCTCCGGTGATGATGGCTACTTTGCCCCTCTTTGGGCTATCTGCCCTCACAATCGCGCGCGGGTTATCCGGCGTGGCTTTGAGAAGTGTAGGGTGCGTGGAGAGAATACCAGCCAGACTTTCGTCAACAAAATGGGCTGGATCGTTCATTATTTTCTTCATCGTCATCCTTTCGATCTTAGCTGACGAGCAGATGCTTAATATTTGCGCCTGTCCTGAGCCCCTGATGGGTATCCGCCAAAGGGATCAAGGCAGGCAGCAGAATATGTTAAATGGAATTATGCGGCGTCTTTTTTACGGGTGTCAAAGCGGATCTGGCAGCTCCGTGCACCTTGGGCAATGGTATGGCCAAGGGAGAAACCGAAATTATCAAATTTTGAGGCAATTCCACGGTCGCCATCCATGGCAATATCGCAAAGCTGTTCAATTTCTTCTTCTGAGGCGCCTAATTTTTGCCAGGCAGAGACCAACGGGCAATAGTGGAAATCCAGGTAATAGCCGTTTTCATCCTCTTTAAGCACTTCCATCTCGAAGATCTTACGGTCCGGGCCAACAGCAAATTTCTTGGCGAATTCTTCCACGGATGCGTCCTTGCCGATTTCACCTTCAATGCGGCCGCCGTGCATTTCGCCGGTTGTGAAGACGGCTTTGCGGCCGATATCATCCCATGAAAGACCTTGTTTCTTGGCTTCCTTGAGCAGGTTGTACATCCAGGTGGCGCGGTGCTCGAATGCATTGCGCAGGCGGGTGGTCATTTCATCATCAGTGATGGTGGGTTGGTTGGTAATTTTTGACATGCTATTCTCCTTGGTGTTTTTCAAGGCTGCCTGAAGAAGACGGCCATGGTTCTTGGTTATTTGATTGCAAAGCCATTTTTTTGTACAGGCTTATCTTTTCTCGTGGCCTTTACCCAGGAAAATTGAATTTCAGGGTAATGTCATATTGGAAGGGTGAAAATTTATCAATTGATCATTAGCTGAGCCGCCAGCCGTCAAATTCCATCCTGTCAGATGCTAATTACCATTGGCATGAAATTAATTACTAAACGGACTGCAGACAAAACTAATAAATACATATCTTGTATATATTCTACAAAATACAAAGGCTATTGTCAATTTTTCCAGGCCCATAGCTTTCACAATCTGCCTCGCTTTGGCTGACTTTTATCAGGAATGCACCTGTAATTTGGAAGTTGTCATGGTTCAGATTGTTTAGTGCACCAAAAGGAGCGAAGAGCGAACAAGGAATTTTAGATGCCCAAGGTTGCCGCATGGACACTAAGTTTTTGGTATCAAACTTATTTTATTTCGCAACAATAAGTAATCAAACATGCAAATGGGATTCTTGCAGGAAATAAACTAAATCCATTTAAGTATTCTTAGATTTGGATACTCGATTAATTGAAGGAATACTTCGGTTATTTTTGTTAATCCCCAGACGCTATTGAGTAGAAAAATAAAAACCAGCCGCAATAGCTGGTTCTCCGGTTGAGCATCTGCTCTAAGTGCCCCTACAGGGATTCGAACCCTGGTTTTAGCCTTGAAAGGGCTGCGTCCTAACCACTAGACAATAGGGGCATTCGGTTAACGGAGGAGGATTTTATCAGGCTTTGGGCGGAAGGTCAATAGCTTTTTCGTTGAAAACTCGGATTTGCCTCCTATGAAGGTAATTCTTAATCGTGTCAAACTTGTTAATAAAATCATTACATTATTGATAAGGTCTGCGTATTGACGCCTGCATAAACGATGATATATTCAAACTATGCTAATTTACCGGAGCCAACTGAGCATCAAACATATCGCCAAGCATTATCCACTCACAAAAACCAGGGAGCGGTCTAGTTTGCCTTAAGCGCGTAAACCAGTACAGAAATCAAAGCCCTCCAAGGAGGGCTTTTTTTTATCTCAAAACCAAGTGCAATTGATCAGGTTGAATGGAAACAATATAAAGAAGAAGAGGAAAAGATGAGAAATAACAAAGTTGTCATGATCGTCCTTGTCATCGTAATGCTCGTTGTAGCAGCTTGTCAGTCAGCACCGACTGCCACACCTGCTGCACCGAGTAACACGGCGGTATCTACCGCCGCAATCGAACCCACCAAGGCCAGCCCGGTGGATACGACCAATCCAGGTTGTTTAGGCTCCGCTGCCCAGGCCGTAGTGGACCTCAACTGTCGTGAGATCACCATCGCCGTTGAAAACGCTTACCTGCCTTTCAACTACATCGAAATCACTACAGGCCAGCCCGGCGGCTGGGATTACGACACCTGGACCCAAATCTGTACCCTGTTGCACTGCGCCCCGGTTTTCAAAGAGACTGGCTGGGATGGATTGATCCAATCCGTGGCTGATGGGCTTTATGATGTCGGCGCGGATGGGCTAACCATCATGGAAGACCGCCAAAAGGTTGTGGATTTCTCCGATGGTTATATCCAGATAAACCAGCGTTTGCTCGTGCGCGCAGGGGAAACCCGCTTTGACAGCCTGGAAGCACTGGCTAAAGACCCAAAATTCACTGTTGGAACGCAATCCGGCACCAGCAACTACGAGACTGCTATCAAGTACTTGCCCGCCGAAAGGGTGAAAGCCTTCGAACAAATGCCATTTGCCATCCAGGCCTTGCTTTCGAAGGATGTTGACGGTGTGGTCATCGACGAGGTGGCCGGCCTTGGATACCAGGGTCAGGATCAGGATAAATTAGCCTTTGCTGGCCCAAGCATGTCTTCCGATCAACTGGCTTTCCTCTTTCCAAAAGGCAGTGATCTGATCGCCCCTGTCAACAAAGCCATCGCCGCCCTCAAGGCTAACGGCGGTTTGGACCAAATCAATGTAAAGTTCTTTGGCCCTGATTTCAAAGTCACCGGTGAAGACATCAAGTAGTTAATCTAAAAATCCCACATAGTCGGTGGAGTGCAAACTCCACCGACTGGAAAGCATCACCATGACCTTATCCGATATTCCACTGGCAGATAAACCCGCCAACACGCTAGAAATCAAGCCCCATAAGGGTCTTAAGCACTCAAACTTCCCCTGGTGGCTGGTCGCGCTGATCCTGTTGATTGGGTTCACTTTTTACCTGGTGCTTTCCGGCGGAAATTTCAGAGATGCCTTCTTCTTTATCAAGGAAGGCCTTAGTGTCACGATTTTAACCACGCTGGCAGCTTTCAGTATTGCATTGCTGCTTGGCCTGGTCACCAGCCTGGGCCGCATTTCTTCCAACCCCTTTGCCAGAAATATCGCCACCTTCTACGTGGAACTCATCCGGGGCATTCCCGTCCTGGTACTGATCTTCTTTATTGCCCTGGTGGGGGTGCCCTCCCTGGTGGACGCGCTGGGCAAACTGGCCGATAGCCTGGGAGCCTGGGGTGCACCCCTGCGGGGGTTGCGCAACGATTCTATCCCCATGCAAGCCCGGGCCATCATTGCACTCTCGATTACTTTTGGGGCGTACCTGTCCGAAACCTTCCGGGCCGGCATCCAATCTGTCCCCAAAGGCCAGATGGAAGCTGCCCGTTCACAAGGTATGAGCCACGGCCAAGCCATGCGCCATATCATCCTGCCGCAGGCTTTCCGCAATATCCTGCCTGCCATCGGTAATGAATTTATTTCACTGCTAAAGGATTCGTCGCTTGTGTCCGTGTTGGCGGTGCGGGATATAACCCAACTGGCAAGGCTTTATTCCGGCCGTACCTTCCAGTTCCGCGAATCCTACCTGACCCTTTCGGTCTTGTACCTCTCCATCACGCTGGTACTTTCCAGCCTGGTTAAATATATAGAAAAAAGGAGCCGCCGTGACCAGCACTAATCCCATTCAAAACGGCAATCCCAGCCCGATTATTACGCTTGAGAACATCAGCAAAACCTTCGGCGAGATTGAGGCGATTAAGAACATCAATCTGCAGATTGAGCCTGGCAAGGTGTATTCAATTCTCGGCCCCAGTGGTTCCGGCAAATCCACCTTACTGCGCTGCATCAATTATCTCGAGGAACCTGAACAAGGCCGCGTTTTCATTGATGGCGAACAGCTCAACAATAACCAAAAACTCTTGAACCGTCTGCGTACCAAAACCGCCATGGTCTTTCAACAGTTCAATCTGTACCCACATATGACCATTCGTGAGAACCTGACGAGTGCTTTGCGTATAGTCAAAAAGATGGACAAAACCCAGGCTAACCAGATCGCCGAGGCACAGCTGGCCAAGGTGGGCATTTTGGACAAGGCTAATGCCTACCCAAGCCAACTATCAGGAGGTCAGCAGCAGCGCGCGGCCATAGCCAGAGCCTTGGCAATGGAACCTGAAATCATGCTCTTTGATGAGCCCACCAGTGCCCTGGACCCGGAAATGATTAAAGAGGTCCTGGATGTGATGTTGCTGCTGGCGAACGAAGGCATGACCATGCTGGTGGTGACGCATGAGATGGGCTTTGCCCGGGCTGCCTCGGATCAGATTATTTTCATGGATGCTGGCCAGGTGGTGGAACAGGCAGACGCGGAAACGTTTTTCACCGCCTCCCACAACACCCGCGTGAAGGTTTTTCTGAGCAAAATTATTCCAGAATGATTGATGAGCTTAATGGATGTTTCCACCTACGAGGAGACTCTTTTTTCCAGGTTTACAGAGATAAAGGTCAGCAATTTTCATGGCTGCGCGCTATTACTTGTTGACAAAGGGAAAACTAAAAGAAATGTTGAGCCACAGAATCCAAAACTCTGAATTTTTGCACCAATTTTTAAAAATTACCGAAATCGTGCAATATAATCAGTAAATATCGCACTGGGACAAAATTAATCGAATTTGTGCAGCAAAATTAACGCAGGAGGTTTCCGGATAAGCAATGACAAAAAGATTACCCACTTTCTAATAAAATTACTCAAAAAAAAACAAGGAGATGATATGAAGCGAAATTCGTTACTGACAATGCTTATCGTGACTGTTTTCTTGATCACCAGTTTGGCTGCCTGTGTCCAACCTGGTCCGCAAACCTCCGCTCCAGTAGAAAACGCAACCAAGTCGGCCGTTGAACAAAAACCCACCGAAGCACTAGCTTCAGAACCGCAACCTACTGAATCAACAACGGGAACTGCTCCTGCTCAAAGCCCCGGCACGGAAATGGATGCAGAACAGGTTCTGAATCTCTTCATGGATAACCCCCTTACTCTGGATATCAATGACGCTCGCAATCAGAGTGAATTCCAGGTTTTGGCTATGACCCAGGAAGGCCTTTTCAGAGTCTTCAACAATGATGGTGTTGACAAATTAGAACTTGCCGGCGCAGAGAGTTACGAAGTCTCTGATGACGGTCTGGTTTGGACCTTCCACATCCGCCCTCAAAAGTGGTCTGATGGACAACCGGTAACTGCGCAACAGTATGTCGATTCGATTTATCGTTTATTGGATCCTGCCAAAGCCTTTAGTTATGCCTTCTTCGCCTTTGACATCAAAGGAGCTCAAGATCATTATAGTCAGGAAAAAGTAGATCCTACGGTACAGGATGTTGGTGTTAGGGCTATTGATGATAAAACACTCGAAATCACTCTTGAGAGGGCAACCCCAGAATTTGGAAAGAAACTTAGTTTCGCGGTATTGGATCCCATCCGTCTCGATCTCATTGAGAAAGGTGGTGAAACCTTCCCGCTCGATTTCAAAGCCCAGGCCTACAATGGACCTTTCATTATTACTGACTGGGTAAAAGACAACAGCATGGTCCTGGAAAAGAACCCCAGCTATTGGGATGCTGAAAATGTACACATCAATAAGGTAAACCTTTCAGTTGTTGCTGAAGTCTCCACACAGGCACAGATGTTCGAGTCACAACAAAGCGACATCATAGCCGGCAGTGGCGAATATATCAATAAATGGGCACCAGAAGCCGAAAGCGGTAAATTTGTTCGCTTCCAGAACCCTGCGCCTGGTATTAGTATGCTCACATTTGAGCAGCAAACTGGTGGCTTATCTGGTTTGATGCAGAACGCGAAGATCCGCAAAGCAATTTCCTTGGCCGTCAATCGTCAGGAGTTGCTTGACACAATCTACAACCGGTATTTCCCTGCTTACGGGCTCATCCCTTACGGTATCTCTATTGGTGATGAAGAATTCCGCCAAGCTGTCCCCGAGACACTCAAGGCAGAATATGAAACCGTGGTAGGTAAGCCCGAAGAAGTTCAGAAGATTTTCTTGGAGGGTTTGAAAGAAGCCGGAAAACCAGAGGATCTTTCCCAAGTTGAATTAACCTTCCTTGCATATGGTTCGGATGCTCAATCAAAGGCGTATCAGGAATACATCACCCAATCGATTTCCAATACCCTTGGAATCAAAGTAACCATCAAGCCAACAGCTGATGTTGAAGCCTTCCGTGATGCCCGCAACAAAAATGAGTGGGATATCAATACGATGGGTTGGTTCGGAGATTACAACGATCCGATGACCATGATCGACATGTGGATTACTGACAGCGGATTCTCAAGTTTCTTCGGTCACTTCAGCAGCCCTGCCTATGATGAACTCTTTACCACGCTTGCTGGTGAAACTGACCTGGCTAAACGTAAGGAAATTTTCAGCGCCCTTGAGAACCAACTGATATCAGTTGATGCTGGTTTGGCCCCGCTATATTACAACGACAACAGCTACTTTGTTCACAACTATGTCAAGAATGTCACTTTCCCGAGCTTCGGCCCTGGAATCGAATATTCTCGTGCATATATTTCAGGTAAATAACTAAAGTCAGGTCAGGGGTCTTTGATCCCTGACCTGAATCTCTGTCTACCGGGCAGTACTCACTAGATTGAGCGGATATGATTTTATACACACTTAAACGTTTCCTGGTAATGTTGCTGACTCTTATTGTGATCGCAACATTGACTTTTTTTTTGTTGGCTGCCGTTCCAGGGGATGCCTTAACAACACGCGCGGAAAGACTGCCCCCTGAGACCAGAGCTAATCTGTATAAAAAATACGGCTTGGACAAGCCGCTCCTCGAACGTTATTTCATCACAATGAAATCATTGGTAAAAGGTGACTTTGGTGAATCAATCATCTACCCGGGTCAAACCGTTGGTTCAATTATTGAGGAAAAATTACCTGCTTCAGCTCGATTAGGTTTTCAAACCATGCTCATTGGGGTTTTTACGGGAATTTTTCTGGGCATTCTGGCCACGATGCATAAAGACACATGGTTGGACTATTTAATCGTATTTCTTGTCATTCTTTTTATTTCGATCCCGTCTTTGGTATTTGGTTTGGGTTTACAAAGCTTGTTCGCGGGTAAACTTGGTTGGTTCCCAGTGATTGGCTGGCCTAAAGGCAAAGACCTATGGTTTGGAGGCTGGAAGTACACCGTCCTCCCAACACTTACTGGCGCGTTTTCTTACATTGCCCTTTATACACGCCTTATGAAGACATCCATGTTGGATGTAATCAATCAAGATTACGTGATGACTGCCCGCTCAAAGGGGCTGTATGAACCTGAAATTGTCCGTAATCACGTAGTCAGAAATTCGTTTATTCCGCTGATTACACTCTTACCAATGAGCGTAGCCATGAGTATTACGGGCTCTTTTTTCATTGAAAGAATTTTTTCCATACCAGGTATTGGTATGTACTATGTTAACGCCATCAACGGTCGCGATTTAACCCTCATCCTGGGGGAAACAATCATCATAGCCACTTTGTATATTGTCATTATCTTTATTACGGATTTGCTTTATGCAGTCGTGGATCCTAGAATCCGAGTTCACGGCAGGAGTAGGTAATCATGACAACCCTTTCTCCTGAGATGTTTGAAATTGTAGGCAGTGATGCATTTGAATCCAATGTGATTTCCCGCCCCTTGATTACTTATTGGCAGGATGCGTGGCGACGGCTCAAGAAAAAACCGATCGCCATGATTGCCTTATTTGTCTTGATCGTAATGATTATTCTGTGCATCATCGGTCCTTATATCAGGGGTTTCGATCTCTTCTTAATGGACGTTAAGAATAAGAACGTCCCACCTAATGCGACTTATTGGTTTGGGACCGATAATTTGGGAAGAGACCTGTTCAGCCGTATCTGGCTGGGAAGTCGTGCTTCCATCCTGGTAGCCATTGTCTGCACAACGATACAAATTGTGCTCGGCTCGATTGTTGGTGGCACGATGGCATACCTTGGGGGTTGGGTGGACGAGGTATTAATGCGTATTATTGAAATCCTTTCTTCCGTTCCCAACCTTTTGCTTACCATGCTCATCATGATCATTTTTGGGAACAGTTACATTTCATTGTTAATTGCACTTAGCGCGGTTTCATGGACAGGAGCTGCCCGTCAGGTACGTGGCCAAGTTTTGCAGTTGCGCGAGATGGAATATGTAACCGCGGCTGAAGCTTTAGGCTCACGGCCACGCTGGATGATCCTCAAACACTTGCTGCCGAATACGATGGGGATCCTCATCCTGATTGCTGCAACCAGCATACCCAACTTTATCTTCATGGAAGCTGGGTTGAGTTTCCTGGGAATTGGGTTGCAGCCGCCTAACATGAGCCTGGGTGTATTGATCTCGCTGGGACAACAGAATCTAACCTTCCATCCATATCAACTCTACTATCCTGCCCTGGTGCTTTGCGTCATTGTGCTTTGTTTTAACCTCTTAGGTGATGGGCTAAGAGACGCACTTGATCCGAAGTTGAGGCAATAGGTGACGACGTTGACCCATTTATTGCGTGTTGAGGACCTGCGTGTTTCATATCACACATATGCTGGGGAGGTTCAATCAGTTAGAGGTGTCAGCTTTGATTTGAATGCTGGTGAAACACTGGCAATCGTCGGCGAATCAGGTTGCGGAAAATCCGTGACTGCCCGTTCCATTATGAACCTCATCCGTAAACCTGGCGAGATCAAGCCAGGAAGCAAAATCACCTTTCAGGGTAGAGACGTTTTGCAGTTTGATAAAAAAGAATTGCGGCAATATCGGGGTGGGGATGTAGCCATGATTTTTCAGGATGCGCTTGTGTCTCTCAACCCAACAATGAGTGTTGGCAAGCAAATTGCTGAAACCTTACGGATTCACAATCAAGCTTCTAAAAAGTCGGCCTTACAGGAAGCTATCAGGCTGCTTGATTTGGTTGGTATACCAGAACCTGACAAACGTGTTAACCAGTATGCTCATCAGTTCTCAGGAGGGATGCGGCAAAGGGTGATGATCGCTATGGCGTTGGCGTGCAACCCAAAAATATTAATTGCGGATGAGCCTACTACATCGCTGGATGTGACCATCCAAGCCCAGATCATGGAGCTCATTGCAAAACTAAAGAAAGAACTCAACATGGCCGTGGTGCTGATCACACACGATTTGGGAGTAGTTGCAGGTGTGGCTGATCGGATTCTGGTGATGTATTCTGGGAAGATTGTTGAGCGAAGCGTTGCCAGGGAAATCTTCTATCAGCCAAAACATCCTTATACACTTTCGTTAATTAATGCCATTCCGAAGATAACGGACGATACACGTGAACCACTGGTCTCAATTCAAGGCACACCACCTGATCTTTTGGCTCCTCCAGCCGGTTGTCCTTTTGCTTCAAGATGCAAACTTTGCATGAAGATTTGTAAAACTGATTGGCCATCAGAGACCACATTTAGCGAAACACATAGCACTCACTGTTGGTACTATCACGAAATGGCGCCCAAAGTTTCTATGCGGGACTACATAGTGTCACCTAATGAAGATTCGACCACCCACTTTGCTTGTGAGGGCAAAGGCGATGTGATTTTGGACATTAAGGACCTTAAAAAGTATTACCCTTTGGGCCGGAAAATCCAACTTGCGGCTGTCGACGGTGTGTCCCTTCAGGTAAGAAAAGGAGAGACTTTGAGTCTTGTTGGTGAAAGTGGTTGTGGAAAAACAACCTTAGGCCGAACAGCGATTGGTATATATTCAAAAACGGATGGAAAAGTCCTCTATAAGGGCGAAGATGTCCACGCTATGAATGCAAACGCCAGGCATAAATTTACTAAAGAAGTACAAGTAATTCTTCAGGATCCTTACACTTCTTTAGACCCTCGCATGACCGTATCAGACCTTATTGGGGAGGGTCTGGATATCCATCATCTGTATAAGAATAGAATTGAACGTGCTGACAAGATCTTTCGTTTACTTGAGCAAGTCGGTCTCAACCGTGAGCATGCCAACCGCTTCCCACATGAATTTTCTGGAGGTCAAAGACAGCGTATCGGAATTGCCCGTGCGATTGCATTAGACCCTGAGTTTTTGCTCTGTGACGAACCAATCAGCGCATTGGATGTTTCGATCCAGGCTCAAATTATAAATTTGCTTATGCGCCTGCAGCAGGAACGCAACCTGACTTACCTATTTATAGCCCATGATTTATCCATGGTTCGCTATATTTCAGACCGTGTCGCTGTCATGTACCTGGGCAGATTGGTTGAATTGGCCTCTTCGGATGAGCTTTATAAGAATACGCTTCACCCTTACACCCGTGCATTAATCTCTGCGATCCCGATTGCAGATCCAGATGCAGACGCAAAAAAGACGCGAATTCTTCTGATGGGAGAAACTACAAGCCCCATCAATATGCCAAAGGGCTGCCGTTTCGCCAGCCGGTGTCGTTATGTTCAGGCAAATTGCCGAGAAAATGAGATACCATTGGTGGAAGTCAGTCCAGATCATTTTGTCGCATGTGTTTCGCCAGGTGTAGGAAGTTAAATCGTTCTAATTTGCATCTGGCTGTATCTCTGGCTGATGCGGAAGAAACTCGGCAGCAAATTTCCGGTGAAACCGTCTTGAATGTCAAGGGGCAATCTGAGAATTCAAAGAGTGGTATGTCGGGTTCCGCCTTTGAACCTGACATATGCATCATATGGGCGACCCGAGCTTCATTTGCGAGTTTCGCCTTTGAACCTGACGTTTGACAGTATTCCTTGGTCTTTTTTGGTGGGTTGACCAATTCCTGGTCAACCGCAACCCGACGAACATTATGAGTTTAAGCCGTATTTTTGCTTGACATCAGGGCTGCGCCCATTTATAATAATTCTTTGCCCCGGGCATAACCTGGGGTAATTATATGTTGGTTGCTTGACCAACTTTCCCGCAGCCGAGCGGTTGCACGCGCGGTATGCGGCAAAGCAAAGATTGGAGAGATAGATGAAATATGCAATCGTTGAAGCGGGCGGTAAACAATACCGTGCCGAAGAAGGAAGAGCGCTTTCTGTTGACCTTATGCAGGTCAATTCAGGCGATGAAGTAATCCTCGATAAAGTCCTTTTGCTCGTGGATGGTGATGATGTGATTGTGGGTACCCCTTACATCAAGGGTGTCAGCCTCGCGACCTCGGTGATGAGAAATGTCAAGGGCGAGAAAATTTTCATTTTCAAATACAAACCGAAGATCAATTACCGACGCCGTGCTGGTCATCGCCAACAATATACTTTGTTGATGGTCAACTCGATCAGGTCTGCGAAGACAGAAAAGGCGGAGAAGTAATATGGCTCATAAAAAAGGCGGCGGGTCATCCCGCAACGGTCGTGATAGCGCTGGCCAGCGCTTGGGTATCAAGAAATACGGCGGAGAGCAAGTTATCTCCGGTAATATCCTCGTTCGGCAGCACGGTACCAAGGTTCGTCCCGGATTAGGTGTTGGCATAGGTCGTGATTACACCATCTTTGCCGTCACCCAGGGTGCTGTAACCTTCGAGACCCTCCCCGGTGGACAGAAAAAAGTACATGTGGTTGAGACCGAAAAAACCAAGCAAGCCCGCATCACGATTGAATTAGCGCGTGCCAAGGTTCGCCGTGAACGTGACGACGCGAAACCTAAGAAAGAACAAGCCCCCAAGACTTCCAAGGATGAGAAATCAGCCAAGGGAAAAGATGAAAAGGCCCCCAAGGCTAAAGAAGCCAAGAAGGCCTAAGAGGTAAGCATGAAAACCAAGATTCAACCCAAATACTATTCCAATACCAAAGTTACTTGCGCTTCCTGCGGTTCAACCTGGGAAACGGGTTCCACCCTTCCCGAGATCCGCACGGAAGTATGCTCGAATTGTCATCCTTTCTATACCGGCCAGCAGGCCAGAATGCTTGACCGTGAAGGTCAGGTTGACCGCTTCTACAAGCGTCTGCAGGTTCGCCAGGATTACGTCACTGACAAAATGAGTGCTGAAGCCTCAAAGACTTCCCCCGCTCGTCCTGTTACCGATTTCCAACTCGCAGCCAAATCGCTGGAAGCCCTTAAGACGGCTGGCATCCTCACCGTTGCCGATGTCATGGCCAAACTTGAAGGCGGCGAAAAAGCTCTGCTTGCAGTTGAAGGTTTCGGCCGTAAATCACTGATCGATCTGAAGAAACAACTCCGCCAGTTCGGATACGAACTGCCCGCTGCTGCGAAGGAAATCGAAATCTAAGCCGCAGATCGTCGCAATATCAGTTAAAATTGACAGGCAGGGTAATACCTGCCTGTTTTTTTATAAGGTTTGGAATTTATCAGCCATCATTGCGAACGCAGAAAAGCCATCTCAATGATTGAAAACTAAAATATTTAGTTTTATGGAGGTACTGCATTATGGGTCAGCAAATGGGTAGCCTTGAGGTGATTACGGGTTCGATGTTTTGCGGAAAAACCGAGGAACTCATCCGCCGTTTAAGGCGTGCGACAATTGCCAAGCAGAAGATCCAGGTTTTCAAACCGGTCATTGATAACCGCTATGCGTACAGTAAAGTAACCTCCCACGCTGGTTCCGACATCGAGGCTTATCCGATTAACAACTCTACGGAGTTACTGGAACATTTGGACCCGGAAGCCACAGTCATAGGTATTGACGAAGCCCAGTTTTTCGATCAAGGTATCGTGGATGTAGCCAATCACCTTGCCGACCGCGGTTTACGGGTCATTGTCACCGGGTTGGATACGGACTTTCGGGGCGAGCCTTTCAGCTGCATGCCCGTTATGATTGCCAAGGCAGACAAGGTGGACAAACTCAGCGCCATCTGCATGGTCTGCGGGGAACCCGCAACCCGTACACAGCGTTTGATAGATGGCCGGCCTGCCCATTATAATGAACCCATCGTTGTTGTTGGCGCGTCCAATATGTACGAAGCCCGCTGCCGACGCTGTCACGACGTTCCTCGTGACTGAACGAAAGAAACTGGAGGCAAGATGCAAGACTGGCGTGACTTTATCCAAGATGTCGTAATCCCTGAACATCGTCTACAGGAACGCATTGCCGAGCTTGGCAAGGAAATCAGCGAAGATTACGCTGATAAAGAAATCCTGATTGTCTGCATCCTGCGCGGCGGGGTCATGTTCATGTCTGACCTGCTCAAACACATCACCTGCCCGGTCAATGTTGAATTTATGGCAGTTTCCTCCTATGCTGTTGGCACGCGCCAATCCACCGGTAATGTGCGCCTTACCCTGGACCTGAACACGAACATCAAAGACCGACATGTCTTGATCGTTGAAGACATCATCGACAGCGGTTATACCCTGGCTTCGGTAGTGGAGCTGCTGGAAACGCGCAACCCGGCATCACTTTTTATCTGCACCTTGCTCGATAAATTCGAGCGCCGCGAAATTGAGGTGCCTATCCGTTACGTCGGATTCCCCATCGAAAACCAGTTCGTCTTTGGTTACGGCCTGGATATCGACCAGTACTACCGCAACCTGCCGTTTATCGGGGCGGCGGATCTTTCCAAGTATGTTCCCATACAATGACCCTGAGGTTTTAGGGCTCTTCAATACCATTCAATCCCTGGCTGGTGAGCAGCCGGTGTACCTGGTGGGTGGGGCTGTACGCGATCTCTTGCTGGGCCAGAACCCTAAAGATCTTGATTTTGTCCTTTCCACTGGCTCTATTGCCCTGGCAAAAGCGGTCAAAAAAGCCCTGCATGGGGTCTGGTTTGCACTGGATGATGAAAGGCAGACCGCCCGAGTGTTGTTAAATTCAGGCACCCCCCAGGAACAGGTTCTCGATTTTGTCAGTTTTACTGGCACGACCCTTGAAGAAGACCTGCGCCACCGCGACTACACGGTCAATGCCATGGCGTTGGCACTTGCAACCCCGGATGTCCTAATTGACCCCTTAAGCGGACGAGAAGCACTGAATTCTGGTGCGTTGCGCGTAGCCAGTAATGAATCAATCCAGCTTGATCCGCTGCGCGCCTTGCGCAGTATCCGCTTGATGCGGAAATTTCAGCTTAAGCCAGATGCAGAGACCTCCAGATTGATTTCTGAAGGGGCTTTGGGTATCACTTCAGTAAGTGGCGAACGTGTGCGGGATGAGCTTTTCAAACTTCTAGAAATCCCTGATTTTGCAGAGTCCCTGCGCCTGATGCACGAACTGCAGCTGCTCGAGCCAATATTTCCAAACATCGGGGAAGTGCTGAGCCTCGAACGCATTTCGCCGCACGTGTACGACCTTTGGGGGCACACCCTGCAGGTTATCCTCTACACCGAAAGCCTGATTGCAGGGCAGAATCCGGCCCGCGCACGGGACTATTCCGGCCCGAACCTGCAGCTCGCGATTGAGAAGCTGGAACCCTATCAGGCACGGATTTCTGAGGACATCGAGTTGCCCTTGCAAGCGGACCGCAAACGCAGATCCCTTCTACTCCTGGCCGCACTTTATCACGATGTTGGCAAGGCTTCCAGCCGCACGCTCATGCCAGATGGACGCCTGCATTTTCGTGAGCATCCAACCAAGGGAAGCGCTCTGGTCGCGGATTTGCGCAGCCGCATGCTCTTCGGTACTGAAGAGACCAAATACCTGCAGTTGATGGTGGCCCAGCACATGCGCATCCATTTCCTTGCCAAACCGCAGGATCCCATCAGCCGGCGGGCAATCTACCGCTACTTTCAGGAGCTCGGTCGCTTCGGGGTTGATCTGGCCTTGCTTTCATTAGCGGATATGCTGGCGGCTTACGAACAGACGATCGATCCTGCCCGTTGGCAGCGCGAGTTGGATGTTACGGTTCAACTGATAGATGCATGGTATGCAAGGCAAAGTGAAATGGTCAACCCGCCTAAACTGCTGGATGGGGATGACCTGAAGCGCCGCTTCGCATTGAAGCCAGGCCCGCTGCTGGGTGTGCTGCTAGCCAACCTGCGCGAGGCCCAGGCTGAAGGGCATGTGACGACGGAACAGCAAGCCGTTGCCTTCTGCCAGGAGATTATTGAAGCAAAATCAAAGGAGTCTGACCATGCTACTTAATGGCCTTGAGATGGACTTTACTGACAGCGGCGAAGGCCAACCAATCCTGCTGCTGCACGGCCTCGCACTGGATAAACGCATCTGGAGCCCAGTGGTAGCGGCTTACGCATCCCAGGCGCGCTTCATCACGCCGGATTTACGCGGGCACGGAAAATCATCAGTAGGAAAGGCGGATGGTACACTTGGGCAAATAGCGGATGACCTGCTGGCCTTGCTGGATGCCCAGGATTTGCCGAAAGTCTGCCTGCTTGGCCACTCCATGGGCGGCTATATTGCCCTCGAATTTGCCGCCAGATACCCCCAGCGCCTGGCTTCACTGGTCTTACTGACCTCCAACATTCGGGCGGATGCACCTGAAAAGCAAAAAGGACGCCTGGAGGATGCCCAAAAAGTGCTCGATGGGGGTGTTCCCGCCTTTGCTGCAGGTATGGCAAGCCGGCTTACCCGGGATCCATTCCTAGCTGATCAGTTACGCACCCAGATGGAAACTATTGACCCGGCTGGCCTCTCGAATATCCTGATTGCCATTGCCAACCGGCCGGATCAGCGTGGGCTGCTACCCACCCTGAAAATACCCGTATTGGCCATCGCGGGGGCTGAGGACCAGATTTCTGCCCCGGCTTTCGCCGTTGAGGCAGCCGATCTGGCTGCCCGCGGTCATAAGTTGGTATTGCCCGGCGTCGGCCACATGCCCATGCTAGAAAATCCGCTGGCCTTAGGGGCAGCTATAATCAGTTTCCAGGAGGTTTGCCATGAATACCAAGCTTGATTTCATCTTCAATCGTCACAGCATCCGCAAGTTTACCCCGGAGCTTGTGAGCGATGCCTTAATCCGCGATCTATTGGAGGCCGCGATGGCGGCTCCAAGCGCTACCAACATGCAATCTTGGCATTTTGTGGTGGTACGCGAACCAACTTTGCTGGAGGAACTACGCAAAGTCATGACATTTGGCAAGATGGTTGCCCCGCTCGCTGTTATTGTCTGCGGCGATCTGGGCAATTTAAAACGCCTGATTGCAGAAAACTACTGGGTGCAGGATTGTTCTGCAGCCACAGAAAACCTGCTGCTGGCTGCCGTTGCCTTGGGCTTGGGGGCGGTCTGGTGTGGCGTCTCGCCCATCAAGACCATGGTCAAACGGGTTTCAGAGGTTCTGAAGCTTCCCAGCACCCTGATCCCGCTCAACGTCGTTTATGTTGGCCATCCCGCGGAAGTAAAAGAACCTGGCACCAAGTTCAATGAGAAAAAAGTAAGCTACGACCGATTTAAAGCTTAAGCCCGGACGCTTGGTTTCTTTAGGTCTTGTATGGGAGGAAGCAGATTTATTAAGCGTGTTTTTCTGTCTTCTAGGTGATTTTTTGTAGGGAAGTAAGGTCTTTTATAACTGTGTTTGTAGCAACTGTGTTGAAAGTCAAGCGATAGGGGGACACCAAGGCTTGGATTTAGCGACCATTGCATTGAGAATGGTCAACAACTTATGCATCGCGGCTGTCAGAGCAACAGCTTTGAGTTTTCCTCTGGCAACCAATGCCTGATAAAAAGATTTGATTACGGGATTGCATCTGGTAGCAGAAAGGGTGGCCATATAAAGTGCCGAACGCACATCTCCCCGTCCGCCCCAAATTCCTCGTCTGCCACTGTATTTGCCACTGTCACGATTGAGTGGAGCAACACCTACCAGGGCAGCGATCTTCTTTCTGTCCAATACCCCCAACTCAGGCAAACCAGCCAGAAGGGAAAAGGAGACTACTTTACCAACCCCGGGGACGGTTCTAAGTAAATCATCTTTCTCATGCCAGATGGCTGAATTTTGGATCTTGTCCTGGANATCTTTATCCAACTCCTCCAAACATTGCTCCAGCCAGGCAATGTGAGCCTTCAANTTNGGGAGGAGCTTGGGCAGACAAGTGTGCATGCGGTTCTTTTCAGCAACCATCATCTCNATGAGTTGCTTGCGACGGCTCATCAGTGCCGTTATTTCTCTGCCTTCCTCATCACTCACATACCGCACCTGAGGTTGAATGGCTTCTGCAAAGTGAGCGATCGCATGGGCATCCAGGCGATCTGTCTTAGCTAGTTTTTCGGTGGACTTGGCAAAGTCCCTCACCTGTCTGGGGTTGACCACTGACACCGCAATGCCTGCTGTGGCCAGCAATGCTGCCACGCGAGCTTCATATCCTCCTGTGGCTTCAAGAACAACTAATGCCGGAGCGATATCCTTCAGCTTCCTGACCAACTGTTCCAAACTGGCATCATCCTGTCCTTCGGACCACTCCTGCCCATCAGGCCGTATNGCCAGATCCAATTTGTCTTTGCTGACATCAATACCAACATAAACTTTGTTTTCCATTTTTGCTCCCTTATACTATTCACTGACCCTACCTTGCGTTATACGGGTTTTTCTACCCCAGGCAACTGTTCGGGTTCGTTTGGGCTTTAGGACACAGCGACCCTCGCTACGGATCGGGTTATTCCCTTAGGGAACTCGGCCTGCTGTGTCCTATTCCTTTTTATCATACAAGGGGAGGGATAAGATTTTTTGCGTTCCCTCCCGGATTATTGTGTATTCATGCAGGTGGTATTTTCCCAGGTAGGGAAAGCTGAAAAGCCTTCCGCTTCTTTTGTTTGTCATCCTGAGGTCATTTGCGACTGCGAAGCTTACTCGCAGTGCGTAGCACCATGGAGTAATGATCTTCTAGATCCAAATTGCGACTAGAAGATGTTTCGCGTTGCTCAACATGACTAAATTATTAAAAGCCCCTCCCCCGCAAATCACCCCCCACATACAACCTCCCCGCTTGCGCGGGTACACCCGACCCATTACAATTACCCCGTCAGCACAGCTGAAAACACCCCCTCGGCAACGAGGAAATCACCACCTTCTATGGTAAAATTGAGGGTTGGTTCACGATTATTAACAACTTGAATTCCAATATCAAATTCGGAGGATTTTATGTCAGAAAAGAAATGGGTTTACCTCCTTTCCGAGGTTGACCAAGCAGAAAAATATGCCGGCACATGGGATGGCGTGCGCGGCCTTTTGGGCGGCAAAGGTGCCGGCCTGGCCGAAATGTCTCGCATCGGTGCGCCCGTTCCCCCTTCCTTTACCATCACCACTGAAGCCTGCAATGCCTATCAAACCACCCAGCAGTTCCCTGCTGGCATGTGGGACCAATCCATTGCTGCCCTGCACGCCATTGAGGCCCTATCCGGCAAAAAATTCGGCGATCCCAGCAACCCGCTGCTCGTTTCCTGCCGCTCCGGCGCTAAATTCTCCATGCCCGGCATGATGGACACCGTCCTCAACATCGGCCTCAACGATGCAACCGCCCAGGGCATGATCGACCTCACCGGCAACGAGCGCTTCGTACGCGACTCCTACCGCCGCCTGGTTGAAATGTTTGGCACCGTGGTCCTCGGCATCGCCGATGAGAAATTCGAAGAAATCTGGAAAAACTACAAAGCCGAAAAAGGCTACAAGATGGACAGCGAACTAACCGCTGCAGATCTCAAAGCCATCACCGCCTCCTTCAAAGCCGTCGTCCAACAGGAAAAAGGTTTCGAATTCCCGCAAGACGTGCTCAAGCAGCTCGAACTTGCCACCCGCGCCGTCTTCGGCTCCTGGAATTCCAAACGCGCCATCGACTACCGCAAGCGCGAAAACATCCCCGATGACCTCGGCACCGCTGTCAACATCGTCACCATGGTTTTCGGCAATATGGGCGACGACTCCGGTACCGGTGTGGCTTTCACCCGCGACCCCCAAACCGGCGATAAGAAAATGTACGGCGAGTACCTCATCAACGCCCAGGGCGAAGACGTGGTAGCCGGCATCCGCAACACCTCCCTCATCGAAGGCCTGGCCAAAGAAATCCCCGGCGCCTACAAAGAGTTCATGGATGTCACCGCCAAGCTTGAAACCCACTTCCGCGATATGCAGGACGTGGAATTCACCATCGAGCGTGGCAAGCTCTGGATGCTCCAAACCCGTAACGCCAAGCGTTCCGCCAAGGCCGCCATCAAGATTGCCTTTGACATGTCCAATGAAGGCATGCTCAGTAAGGAAGAAGCCCTCGGCCGCATCACCCCTGAACAGGTGGACCAAATGCTGCACCCGCAGTTCTCCGCCGCTGAAATTGCCAAATCCAAGCAGGAAAATCGCTTCTTTGCCAAGGGTGTCAACGCCTCCCCAGGCGCCGCCGTCGGCCAAATTTTCTTTGATGCCGACCTCACCGAGAAGAAGCACAAAGAAGAAGGCCTGGATGTCATCATGGTGCGTCCCTTTACCAAGCCGGATGATGTGCACGGCATGCTTTCCGCCAAGGGTATTCTTACCTCCGAAGGTGGGGCCACCTCCCATGCCGCCGTCGTCGCCCGCCAGTTCGGCGTCCCCTGCATCGTTGGCGCCTCTTCAGTGCAGATCGACATGAACAAACGCACCATGAGCTGTAACGGCGTCACCGTCCGCGAGGGCGCATGGATCTCCCTGGATGGTTCCACGGGCGAGGTCTTCGTTGGTAAATTAGCCCTTTCCGCCCCGGATTTGACCGAGCAGAAGGAACTGATGGCCATCCTGGATTACGCCGATTCCGTCTCCCGCATGCAAGTGTGGGCCAACGCGGATTACCCCAAGGATGCCCAGCGCGCCCGCAGTTTTGGCGCCAAGGGTATCGGCCTCTGCCGCACCGAGCACATGTTCTTCGAAACCACCCGCTTGCCGCACGTGCAGGATATGATTATGAACTCCGAAGTCACCCAGAAAATGCTCAACGAAGTGGCTGCCCTCGAAAAAGCGGTCGAAGCCGGCCGCCTGGAAGGCCGCCCCCTCTCCGATGAGGACAAAGTTGAACTCCAGAAAACCGTCGACCAGAAGCACGCCGATCTGGCCGCTTCCCCCGAAGCCCAAAAATACTTCGGCGCGCTCGACTTCATCCTCCCCCTCCAGCGCAGCGATTTCTACGGCCTCTTTGAAGCCATGAATGGCTACCCGGTCATCATCCGCCTCATCGACCCGCCCCTGCACGAGTTCCTGCCCGCCTACGACGACCTTCTGGTCGAAGTAACCACCATGAAAGTAAAGGGCGAAACCGAAGGCCTGGCCGCCAAAGAGCATTTGCTTGAAGTGGTCGGCAAACTGCACGAATCCAACCCCATGATGGGCCTGCGCGGCATCCGCCTGGGCATCGTCTACCCCGACATTATGAAGATGCAGGTGCGCGCCATCTTTGAAGCCGCTTGCGACGCCGTCAATAACGGCATCGTGGCCAAGCCCGAGATCATGATCCCGCTCACTGGCACCGTCAACGAACTTAAGGAAGTTCAACCCACGCTCATCCAGATCGCCAAGGATGTGATGGCCGCCAAGGGTGTTCAGGTTGCTTATAAATTTGGCACCATGATCGAAATCCCCCGCGCTTGCGCCACCGCCGGCGAAATTGCGGGGCTGGCCGAGTTCTTCTCCTTCGGCACCAACGACCTTACCCAAATGACCTTTGGCTACAGCCGCGACGACGCCGAACGCAGCTTCCTGGTGGATTACATCAACAAGGGTATCCTCAAGCAGAATCCCTTCCAGCAGCTCGACCGCGAAGGTGTTGGCCGCCTCATGCAGATGGCCGTTACCGATGGCCGCCACACCCGCCCCGAACTTGAGGTTGGTATCTGCGGCGAACACGGCGGCGACCCAAGCTCCATCGAGTTCTGCCACATCCTCGGCAACAACTACGTCAGCTGCTCACCCTTCCGGGTGCCCCTGGCCCGCCTTGCTGCCGCCCAGGCTGCACTCAAGTACAAGTAAGTCTGTTTGGATTTTCAATCAAGGCTGGTATTTGCCAGCCTTGATTTGTTTAAGAGTTCGATGATGGTTTATTTTGGCCTTACTACACCCCCTATACAATGAATCATTAGGATACATCTATACTAAAAGTCACCTAAGAGATAACTAGTCAAGTGTTGAAATTGGTTGTAAATTACACGTATCCGTTGAATTATCAAAAAAGGAGAGAACATGGTAACTGCAAATGAGATACGCGATTATGTAAAGGAGAATCTAATTGACCCAGCTAGAAGGAAAGGCGAACACACTATCACTTTCAAGGCATCCGAAATCCATAAGGCAATGGCACTCAAGGATCGTCATCCTTTGGTGTGCAGCTCCATCGATGCAGAAAAATTCCTTGATTATGCGCGCATAATCTTAGTGCGGCGGGAAGGTCCGAAACACAACTCGACAGTGCGGTGGACGTTTGATTTAAAGCAATAAACAATCACGTCAGCGGTTCACCCTTCCGGGTGCCCCTGGCCCGCCTTGCTGCCGCCCATGCTGCCCTCAAGTACAAGTAAATCTGTTTGTTTTTCAATCAAGGTTGGCCTTTGCCAGCCTTGATTTGGTTAAGGGAGACGACAGATTGTTATGAATGTTATTCGATAAATTAAAACCAACCGTCACATGAAGTAGTTCTTACACAAATGTACTGAATTGGTCTGTGTTCAAACAGGATGCGAGGTTCAGGGTGAGTTCTGAAAGAAGTATACTTATCAAACGCTTTTCAGGTGCGATGGAGGAATAATGGACGTAGTAAATAATCAAGATCCTATTAGCTCTTCACTCATTAATATTATGGCGACGTATGAAGATGCCGTCAAGCAACCTTTTTCGGGAAAAACTAACGTACATCAAGAATTCAAAAATGTTATTGGTAGATTAAAGGAATCAGAAAAATTAAAAAACTCGAATAACCTATCACCTGAATTCAGCTGTGGTAAGGGAAATTGGACATCTTTACCTCACATCGAAGTTTTAGATACGAGGAGAACTAAGTCTGTCCAAAGGGGGATTTATATAGTGTTTCTATTCAAAGAAGACATGAGCGGATTTTACCTAACTCTGAATCAAGGTGTTACGGAACCGATTAAACGATTAGAGAGGAAGAAGGGTTACGAATTCCTGCTGAAAATTTCTTCAAATGTTAGAAATTCCATTCCTGAGAACAAAAAAAGTGCGCTACAAAAACAGGGATTTTCTTTAGACAATGACATCTTCCTCTCAGAAAGTCAAACAGGACGAGATTATCGTCAAAGCACAATTGCACAAAAATATTTTTCTAAAGATTCCAATTTTACTGATGCAGAGCTTCTTGACGACTTATCGCTACTAATCGATGTTTACTTAAATCTACCTAAAGAAGAAGATTTTAAACCCACGCCTGCTCAAAATTATTGGATCTTTCAAGCTAATCCAAAAATATATGATCTTGGACGTGCCATCAACACTTTACGCGAATTACCATACACAGTTAACAATCATAAAGACCAGATAAAAATTGGTGATCAAGTGTTCCTTTGGGTTTCAGGTGAAAAATCTGGAGTGATAGGGCGGGCAACCGTTATGTCAAAGCCTGAAGTTATGCCAGAAGCAGAAGACTCGAAACAATTCTATGTTTCTCCAGAAAATTTTAATGATAATAAAGTTCGTGTAAAGCTTAGAGTAGATAAAGCCCTTGCTGAACCCCTGACGCGCGATGAAATCAAGAAGTACCCAGAATTATATGATTTATCCATAATTCGAAATGCTCAAGGAACTAACTTTGCGGTAACGCTAACAGAAGCGAATTTCCTAATGAGTTTGATGCAAGAAAGTAGAAAATTACCCGCAATTCAAGCTAAGTTAGGAGTTACTCAATTCTTTTCTGATCTACAGTCTGCAAATCTGTACTTTGATGAAGGCTTTATCCTGCGTTTTGTCGCTGCCATTTGCACTAAGCCATTCACTATTCTTACTGGACTATCAGGCTCGGGAAAAACAAAATTGGCTCTTGCTTTTGCCAAATGGATTAGTAAGGATGATGAGCAAATCTGTGTTGTTCCTGTTGGAGCAGATTGGACTAATCGTGAACCATTACTAGGGTTTCCAAATGCTCTAGAACCTGGAAGGTACGTAAAACCTGACACAGGTGTCTTGGATTTCCTTATAAGAGCGACTAAGTATCCTGCTCTTCCGCACTTCCTCATCTTAGACGAAATGAATTTAAGCCATGTCGAAAGATATTTTGCTGACTTTCTTAGCGGTATTGAATCCAGTGAACCAATCTTATTGAGGCCGAATGTTTCGTCATGGCAAGATAGCGATGTTCCCGCATCGCTCATTCTTCCGAAAAATCTATTTATTGTCGGTACTGTAAATGTGGATGAAACAACGTACATGTTCAGTCCTAAAGTGTTAGATAGGGCTGGCGTCCTAGAATTTCGAGTTACTACAGAAGAAATGAAAAGGTATTTTGAGGTTCCTCAAAGTCCGCGAATGTCAGAACTTGAGCACAAAGGTTCGTCCATGAGCAATGATTTTCTGAGACTTGCAACAACCGATAGTAGCACATATGCAGCTTCTCAAGAGTTGACAACGATTTTAATGCAGTTTTTTGTTGAGTTGCAGAAACTTGGTGCAGAGTTCGGTTATAGAACAGCTTTTGAACTATTCCGATTCGGTAGTGTTGCTTCCGAACTGACGAAGGATGAAAAATATCTAAAGAAAGAATTTATTGTCGACGCTGGAATTCTTCAGAAGCTACTGCCAAAAGTTCATGGATCAAGACGTAAACTAGAAGGACTTCTAAAAATATTAATTGGACTATGTTTGGTTGATGGAACATCTGAAAACATCCAGAAGTATACAAAAAATGACAGAAACTCCTATGTTGATGATAAAAACGTAAAATATCCCTTATCCCTTGAGAAATTGATAAGGATGCATAATCACGTCATTCAAGACGGTTTCACTAGCTTTTCGGAGGCTTGATTTTCATTGTTTGTTACCTCACGTTCGTCAGGTGGTAACGACGTAATCCTGGCAATCCACCCGAACACAAATGCAGATTTCCTCGTTGAAATCGAGGAATCTGAGGCATCTAAATTCGGTGAGGTAACGGTTCAACTTCGCGAAGGTTGCTCATACCATTACGACATAACGAAGGGCTTTCAACTGGACCCAGTTCTAGGGGTCGTGGAACCGTTTTCCGAAGAAAATTCAAATTTGGGCTTATTAACGACAGGTATTTACACTGGCACTCTTAGAATTGCATATCACGAGATCCTAAAGACAGATAATGTTGGATGTTTTGATCTGGAAATTAGGTCAAAGAAAACCGAATACCGCTCCGATTATCGTTTTATGCTTGAAGAAATAGCTGAAAAATGCACTGAATTAATTCTGGAGCACTCATCACCTGTTCTGCAAAAGATTGAGCCTAATTTTGAGCTGGATCAAAAGAGTCTTTACCAAAAGTTTGCATTTTTGAACTCATTCATTGGTTCAGACGATTTCTTTGAATCAATAACCCGAATTACGACTTCTCCTGTTACAAAATGGACATCCAAGGAGATTTCTGGTGACATTAGAAATATTGGCAGAATCAGTAACAATATAGTTAGGCAAGTAGCATCATCTCCTCATCGCTTTTCAACTTCTGGACGCGTTAAAGACAATATTAAGCTGGAAACACTGCCAAATCGAATCGTCACTTCCAAAAAGGATGATTCAATAGATACACCTGAAAATCAGTTTATTAAATATATTCTAACAGAATATTTCCTTGTTTGTTCGGAAATCAGTTTGAATTTGTCCAAAGGAAGCAGAGAGCGAAAAGAGGCAGAAAAATTAACTTCTGACTTACGAAATATTCTTGATCGGCCAAAATTTAGGGAAATCACAAATCCCCATGTGCTTCAATTTAATAGTCCTGTATTACAACGAAAAGAGGGATATAGAGAGATTTATCGGTCATGGCTAATGTTTAATATTGCCTCAAAATTAGTGTGGACGGGTGGGGAGGATGTTTATGAGGCGGGAAAAAAAGACGTTGCAAGACTTTATGAATATTGGGTATTTTTTAAATTACTTGAATTAGTAAATTCTGTCTTCATTTTTCCTCCACGCGCACTGGAAGAGTTAATTGTGAGTTCCGACGACAATCTGAACCTCAACCTTAGATTGGGAAAGACGACGACAATAATTGGTTATCACGATTCAAGTTCTCGAAAACTAAAAGTTGAATTTAGCTACAATAAGACTTTTAGTGGGTCTGATTACGAAAATTATCCACAAGGTGGCAGCTGGACTAAAACAATGAGGCCAGATTACACATTGTCCATATGGCCTTTTGAATTTACATCGGCAGAAGCGGAAGCACAAGAGCTAATTGTTCACATTCACTTTGATGCGAAGTATAGGATAGAAAATATCAAGGAATCATTTGGTCCTTCTTCAACCCCAGACGGAAGCGAATTAGGTGACATAGAACCAAAGGAAGAGATGGGAATCTATAAACGAGGCGATCTTCTGAAAATGCATGCTTACAAAGATGCGATTAGAAGAACAGCGGGTGCTTACGTCTTGTACCCCGGTGACGAGAATATGAAGTGGAAAGGTTTTCACGAAATAATACCGGGTTTAGGCGCTTTCACAATTCGTCCAAATAAATCGGATGAGGGTACTGCAGAATTAAGAAAATTTCTTAATGAAGTTGTTGACCAGTTTATAAACCGCGCTTCGCAGCATGAGAATAGTACCTACTATGTCTACGAAACTTATTCAAAGCCTCCAGTTAGTATTCGAGAAAAGCTTCCAGAAAAAATTGACGGTAAGCGAACAAGACCTCCTTTAGAAGTATTTGTTCTTGTAGGTTATTGCAAAAGCAAAGAACACAAAAGTTGGATCGAGAAAAATCATCTATACAACATCCGCCTTGATGCATTGAGTACTGATGAACAATGGTGGTTAACACAACACGGATCCTCCTCTGTCTACCTCTTGCTTCATCATAAAAATGAGCTTGTAACGAGTGATATCTGGAGAATATCAAATTTTGGTCCAAAAGTTCTTTCTAGAACGGATTTACTCGATTTAGGATATCCGGAACCGTCAGGAGATCACTATTTGGTTTATGAAGTTAAACCTGAAACTGATGAAGCATTCTCTACCTCAACTTGGGACGTGAGAGAGTTGCCCGGATACCAAGGAGGGATTCGATCTTCTCGTCCATTTACCGTTTCCATAAACGATCTGATAAAAGCTAAGATTAAGAATATTGATCAATAATTTCATAAATCCCTAACATTTCCCCAAAATGTCTACTCATGGTTGATGTCTCACCTCCAAATTTCTTTCTATGTATTACCCCTGAGCTCAATCACTTGCTTCTTTCCATTCCCCCACAACCCCTGCCAAAGGCAAAAATACCCCGCTCCAATTAGTTCGGATACAAGTAGAACGTATGTGCTATAATGAGCACTATGTTCAGACCAAAAGCTGCTCCTCCCAATGCATCCAAAAACCCCAACCCCTTTACCTCGCCTGGGGTCTGCTTCACATCAAAAATCGGGTAAATTGGGTAAATCTAAAAATCCCCTCGTCCACAACCCTCAAAAGCCGGGTAAATTCCCCCCCAAATACCCGGGTAAATTCGTGCAACTGCTGCAAATCTGCAAATCTGCAAACGTTCCCCCAACACAACCTTGCGCTGCCTGCCCCCTGCCAAAGCCATCCACGGCAAAGCTTCCATTCCCCCACAGCCACCATCCACCCCGCAAGCACACAAAAAGCTTACCAAAACTGCCACTTGTGTACTACTCCAAACCCCTGTATGATTGTAATTATCCACCACAATTCATCGGAGGAAATATGAACTCCAAACGCTTCTTCCCGCTATGCATCATCATCTGCATCATAGCCCTGCTGCTGGCCGCCTGCGACAAGCTGCCCTTCGAGGTCAGCATCAAGGAAAAAGATAAAAATGCTGAGCAGAGCCAACCCGCCGTCACCGCGGAATCTGCCCAACCCTCCGCTAATCAACCCAGCGCGCCCACCCAACAGGTGGCCATCCCGATTGTGCAGAACGCGCCGCCCACGCCCACGGCCTTCGTCTACCAGGGCGCGCAGCCTTCGGCAGGCACGGGTGGCGTTTACGGGCGCATGCTCTGGAATGGCAAGCCGGTGGCCGGGCTGGAGGTGAAGCTCTGCGATGAAATCAAGTACTTCGGCGGCTGCGAGGGCAATGAATACCCCACCACCACCGCGGCGGACGGCTCCTACGCCATCGTCAACGTGCCCCCCAGGGCTTACGGGCTCACCTACAAGGCGCTGGATTCGGATAGCTGGTACTTCGTCACCTCTGGCATCCTGGACGCCAAGAACTTCGAGATCCCGGCTAACAAGATGGTGAACGTGGGCGACCACCGCACCGTGCGCACGGATGTGAACGTCCTCACCCCGCTGGAAGATGAACGCCTGTCTGTCGCCCGGCCAACCCTCAGCTGGGCGCCCAACCCAGAGGCAGCCTACTACGAGCTCACCTTCCATTCGGGCAGGGGCGGCTCGCTGATCCACCGCAAGCAGATGACCGAAACCAGTTTCGTGCTGGACCGCGACCTGCAGTCCTGCGATTATTCCTTTGATGTTGAGGTCTTCAACGCCCAGAAAGAAGTCATTGCCGAGTACGACGGCTGGCGGCGCTTCGAAGTGGGCGGCCAGCCCGTCAGTTGCAAGATGGTGGCCCTCAGCCCGGCGGATGGCGCCACGGTAAGCGCCAGCGCGCTCACCCTCACCTGGGAGCCGCACGCCTGGGCGAAGACCTACAAACTGCACATGTACCTCGAGTCGGATTCGGCGCAGAAGATTCTGGATTTCGTGGAAACGCGCGAGGTCAGTTATAAGGTCACGCAGAATGTGCCGGCCGGGGCATATTACTGGGTGGTTTACGGTTACGACGAGTTTGGGGATGGCCTTGGCTTCACCGATGGCCTGGACGTCTTCGTCACCAACCCGTAGGCTTAAGTAGTGGAGGCTTATGGGAGAATTATTAACCGCTTTCCAGCCAGCATTTTTGTGGTTTCGGGTAGGGTGGGTCACTGACGCACCTTATGATTTTTGCCAGGTCAATGATTGAGTTGATCATTTTGTGGGTTGATCTTTAAAATGAAAATAAATGTTATTCAGATATAAGTTAAGTAACTACAGCCGCGTCCTTGCTTGCACGCATCCTGCTCAAATCGAAATTTTACAAAAAGAACTAAACACATCTGGAGGTAACCATGTCCGCTAAATTCGCATAGCAGACATAGGCCAAGAAGTTTATTCATTATTAAGGAGGTAAACGATGGGTATATTTGAACGCTTTGGAAAAAAAGAGAATCAGAAAATAGAGGGTGATATAGGTTTTTATGGTCTTGCAGACTGGTGGCTTTCTGAATTTACTGAGGAGGAGCGCCAGCATATAGTTGACCGGTACAAACCGATGGGAAGGGATAGTAGTTCTTACAACCTAATAAAAGGCAAGATTTATGATGGTGGTTCAGATTATCCGGTGACAATGTTTTTATCGGGTCTTGCTGGGTGGTTTAGAACTAAGGAGGACTCCCATATTGCTAAACGAATAAATAAAAAGATGCAGGAATTAGGCAGATTACACACCGTAGACAAGCCGGGATATTATCAGGGACGACATTACACCACCTATTGGGAAGAGATAAAGGAGTTGAAAAGGTCTAACTCAACGGACGAGTTAGAGAGGTTACTCTTAGGGCTTATTGATGCAGTTGAGGCTGAGTCTAAATTAACAGGGTATGCTCTTGCACATGGTTACACCGAGCAATTAGCTATTTTATACAGGAAACAAGGGGAATATTTTAAGGAAATCAAGATACTGTCACGCTACATTAGGGCTACACAACAGGCTGATAATCATCAGATCGGGGCTGGAATAGTTGAGAGACTTGAAAAGGCTAAGTTGCTGGCAGATAAGGCCAGTCAAAAGAAGGGTTAGGCCACATGACTGATATTCAGAATATCTACTCCATCTTACTGGCCAGAGGCTATCAGGAGACACTCTTCTCCAGCCTTACTGGACAGAGGAAGAAGGAGGGTAGGCATACAAGGATAGACTGTCCTATCTGTGGTTCTGAAGGGAACTTCAGCTACTCCACTGAGAAGCCTCTGGCACGCAGTGCCTGATGAGGGGTTCTTTGCGTACAAACACCGGTAATTCCCCTCACCCCCGCTTTGCGGACCCTCCCCGCGAGGGAGGGCTGAAATTGCCGACCTTTTCAAGTCTAGCTGGGTCGCCAACGCACCTTACCAATCAAATATTTCCAGTCTGGAAATCCTGGCTAAACCAGGCCGTTCTCGATCGCGTAATGGGTGAGTTCAGCATTGGTCTGCATATTCATTTTCAGCAGCAGGCGTGCCCGGTAAGTGCTGACCGTTTTGGCGCTCAATACCAATTCAGCGGCAATATCCTTTACCTTCCTGCCAGCAGCCAGCAGGCAAAGCACCTGGTATTCGCGGTCTGAAAGGCGCTTATGGATGGGCTGGTCGTCATCATTGCGGGCAAACAGCACCAGCTCGTCGGCAACCGCGGCGCTGATATATTGCCCGCCGTGCAATATTTTGCGAATGGCCTGCACCAGTTCTTCGGGAGCGCTCTCTTTATTCAAATATCCGGCTGCCCCGGCCCGGATGGTGCGCACGGCATACTGGTCTTCAGGGAACATGCTCAAAATCATCACCGGCAACTGCGGATGGTCATGCTTGATCTGTTTCAGCGCTTCCAGCGCGTTACCGCCCGGCATGGCCAGGTCCAGCACCAGGATATCCCAATGCTCCTTGCTGACCAGCTCCAGCAGCTCATGGGTATTGCAGGCCTCCCCAAAAGTGGCCTGAAGAAAAGCCTCCGCCAGAATCTGCCTGACGCCCTTGCGCACAACCGCGTGATCATCGGCCAACAATATTTTGAGCATCAGTTTTCTCCCATGTTTAAGACCATTACCGAGCCTTCTTCAGCGCCGCTGCAAGGCCTGCCGCGCTTCTTATTTTGCCACGTGGTTCAAGGGGATGGACGCTGTAACCGTCGTCCCTTCGCCTAGCACACCTTTAATTTTGAATGTTCCACCCAGCCGGGTGGCGCGTTCCTTCATCCCCAGCAAACCGATGGACAGTAAATTTTCAATTTCTTTTGCTTGAATACCCCGCCCATCATCATGCACTTGCAGGGTCACGGCTTCAGGTGTGGCGCTGAGTTCAACGTCAATCTTTTGTGCCCGGGCATGGCGCGCGACGTTAGTAATGGCCTCCTGGAAGATGCGGAAAAGCGCCAGGGATTTGGCGCGTTCCAGCGTAAGGTTTTCAGCCCGGACCTTTACCGTGCATACAATGCCAGTACGTTTCGTAAAATCAAGCGCTTGCCACTCAATAGAAGCCGCCAGGCCAAGATCATCCAGCATGCCTGGCCGCAGCTCGGTAGAAATGCGCCGGACCGTCTTAATCAGCGTGTCCATCTGCGCCGTAATCGCTTTAGCTTTTTGAGCGAGGGTGGCATCCAATTTTTTCAGTTGGTTGGTCAACCACACCAGGTCAAACTTTGTGGCAGTCAATCCTTGCCCTAATTGATCATGCAGTTCGCGGGAGATTTGGGTGCGTTCTTCTTCGCGTGCCAGTTCGATGCTGGCGGCTAATGCCCGCAACTGCTTGGAGGACTCTTTGAGTTCGGCCACCGTTGCCAGGCGCTGCTGGTATGCCAGTGCATTTTGGATGGCGATGGAAGCCGATGGCGCCAGGGCCATCAGCATTTCCTGATCTTCGATTGAAAAACCTTCACCCTCCTGCTTGTTGCGAATGTCAAAATAAGCCAGGACCTCGCCGCTTGAATCGAAGATTGGGGTGCAGATGATTGTGCGCACGTCAGCATTGATCGATAGGTCATGATCCATCACCGGATCGATGGCGGCGTCGCTGGTGCCGTAGGGAATCTTGTATTTTAAAACCCAACCTGGAATACCGCTTCCCGATGGCCAGGTATATTCAAAGGGTATAACTGTGCCCTTTCTAATATATTTTCTGATGTTCATACCCTCAGTTGTGCGCAATCCCGCGAATCCGCTCTCACCATTGACAATGCGGATGGCTTCCTGCGCCAGGTCGTCCAGGATAGTGTCGATTTCGAGGGTGCAATTCAGTTTGTTGCTGATGCGAAACAGGGTCTGGATGGTGGCTTCTGATTGCTTTAATCGTTCAACTGCTGTGCTCAGCTCACCCGTGCGTTCGATCCCGCGCTGTTCCAGTTCAGCATTCAGTCGCTGGCTCTCGCGATAGAGCCTTGCTTTATCCATGTAGATGGCGATGTGACTGACCAGATTCTCAGCCAGGGCGAGGGTGGTCTGATCGAAGCGGCGGCCTGATTCTGCGGCCACGAACGTGATGGCGCCGTAAGTTTGTGGGCGCGTAGTGAGGGGAACGATCATATACGACTTGATGGCCGCAGACACTGCCAGCATGTCCGAGGTTACATCGGTAACCAACCTGGGTTCGCCGCTGCGAAATACCGCGGGAAGTCCGCTGTTCTCATCACGCGGTAAGTAGTTTAGCAGCCAATCATGCGAGGCGGGCAGTTCTGAGAGTTCAGCAGGGGCCAAGGCTACCAGTTCGATGGAGCCATCTGGATGAAACAGGTGAACGGCACACCAATCAGCCAGTTGTGGTACGGCTAGCTGCACCAGGGTGTTGAGTGGGGTTTCAAGATCTATGGCGTGATCGAGGCGCGCACTGGCCTCAGCCAGGAGGCGATTGGCTTCCTGGAGCTTTAGGCGTTCGCTGCTGTCTGCTGAAAAACCGACCAGGCTGATAAGCCGGCGTTCATTTTGGATTAGCGAGGTGTTGAAGCTGCTCATCAAGCTTGTGCCATCCCGCTTTTTCACCGTAAATTGGGCTGACCAGCCTGCGCCACTCTGCAAGTGACCCATATTTGCATTGACTGATTCCATCAGCAACGGCGTTGAGAAAACCTCGTTGATATTCCGATTTTGCACTTCCGCTGCTGTCCAACCGAACAGACCTTCGGCAAACTGGTTCCAAAAGACAATGCNACCCTCCAAGTCCAGGACCAGGATTGCCTGATCCAACGAATTCAGCAACTCTGTCTGCAGATGAAGTTTTTCCTGATTGGATATTGTGTCTGATAGATGTTTCATCTACCGATCCAGCTTTCTTTCGCTATCACTTGGAAGAATCAAGAACAATAATTGNGATGTCTGCTATTCATTATAACCACCCAAAATCTTGGGTGTGGGTTGTAGAGGCTGGTGTAGTCCAANNNCTGACATCCCACNTGGATGTTGACCTACAGATTAATCAGANTTGCGCTTATAGGCATTCCCCGGGTGAAGAGATACAGTACATAAAGCAACAAAAAGGTTTGCCGGTAAGTGCTAAATAATCATATTCTTAAGGAGAAAAAATGAACATACTGATTTATCTCGTGGTTGCAGCCTTTATAGGTTGGATAGCTACCTCAATTATGCACGACAACGCTGGCTTATTATTGAATATCGTTGTCGCGGTTGTCGGTGCATTCCTGGCCGGTTATTTCTTAACACCAATTTTCAAAGTTGGGACGATTAATGATGCGATTACAGTCCCGACAATGCTAGTGACACTTTTGGGAGCCGTCATTCTTCTGGCGATTGTTGGTCTCTTTCGCAGAGGCTCCAGGCGCTAAATCTGCCCGATGGACACGGGATTCTCGCCCGGTCTAGATTTGATTTTTTTGTAAGCGAGTCAGCAGCACTTGGAAACACTAAAAATGAATCTCAGCAGTTTGACTTTAGCTTCCGAAAGAACCGTAAGTTGGTGTTCAAAACAGATTAGAGGAATTTATGAGATCTTGGAGAATCACCCGCAGTATTGGCATGCTCTTGCTTGCCATTTGGCTCATTCTATACGGGCTGACTGCCCTCTTCAGCTTAAGTTTTGACGGGCTGAGCCTGATAATGGGTTTGCTTGCCATTGTAGCTGGCGGTTTTATCCTGATTGGTCGGTAACTCGAAAGCCCGATCATCCGTTTTTCGAATGTTGTGTAACTTGATAGATTATCAAAAGGAGAAATAACATGCTTTGGACCATTATCGTAATTTTGATTGTTCTCTGGCTTTTTGGCTTTTTTGGCAGGAACATCAGCCCCAACTTCCCGAGGACCGGAAACTGGATTCACACTTTGCTCGTAATCGCTTTGATTCTCATCGTGCTGACCCTTCTTCACGTTATCTAAAAGTAATGCTTCACCATTCTGACCAGGCCTGGCGAAGTTGACCTATGCACGGCCCGTATGACAGGCCAATTGGCCAGTGCCTGGTCGAATGAACGAAAGTAAGTCAAAAAGGAGAAATAGATATGACTGGGACTACCGATGTATTGCAGGGCAAATGGCACGAACTAAAGGGTCATGCCCGTGAGCAATGGGGAAAACTCACAGATGACGATCTTGCCCAAATGAGTGGGAAATCCGAAGAGCTGGCTGGTGTTTTACAACAGCGCTACGGGTATGGAAAAGCTCAGGCTGAGAATGAAATCCACGACTGGCTGAGTAAGGTCCAGACTAAGCTAAAGAAATGACTTTGGAACTGCCCGCAGTCTTGCTGCGGGCAGTTCCGACATTGAGCATTACGTAAATCAATCCCTGTCAGTACAGGGAACACAAACCTGAAAAATCTGCAATTTTGAACGATTTTACAGATCATAAGAATTCACAAAGGAGATATCATGTCTGAAAACCCAAATAATAATGACCAAGCCGTAGATCGCCGTCAAGAGACAATTGTTTCACAAGAACCTGGTTATGCTGCCACCCAGCACGTCACCCGCGATGTCGCCGCTGAACAACGGCTGCAATCCTTTAAAGCTAACCGAATCCTCTATACACTCCTCGGAATCCTGGAGATTTTATTGGGCCTGCGCTTCGTTTTGAAATTCATCGGAGCCAACCCAGACGCCGGTTTCAGCGCTTTCATTTACGGAATAACCAATATTTTTATTGCTCCGTTTAACGCCTTACTCGGCACGCCCCAAGTTGGTGGCTCAATCATCGAAGTAAACACCCTGATTGCTATGGCAGTCTATGCTTTGTTAGTTTGGATTATCGCACGCTTGTTGGCAATAGGGATGGATCGCTCAACTTCTCGTACGGTCACAAGCTCGACGCACGAAAATACAAACCTACCACGTTAGGGTCTATAAGCCCAGGCTGTAATTCGATCTTATAGTACCTGAAAATCCGGGGGTTGTGCCTTACCGCACTTCTTTAACCCCGGATAAAACCATTAAATTCAGGTCTGGAGACAGGCCTGAATTATTGTGCCAGAGTGGGGGTAGTTAGGGTTGGCCGTAAATCTTGACGTAATGCTCGTAATTTTCAGCCACCTTGCGCACGTAGGTGCGCGTCTCGAGGTAGCGGATGGTGCCTACGAAGACGTCCGGGTCGTTCCCGGCGACGGCTTTCCAGCCCAACACTGACCCCGGCCCGGCATTATAAGCCGCCAAGGCAGCCAGTGTGTCGCCCTTGAAGCCGATCAACTGCCGGCCGAGGTAGTTTGACCCCAAAACCAGGCTGACGTAGGCAATTTGCAGGTCTTCCACCGAGAAATCAGCTGGCCAGTTGGATTCCAGGGCAATTTGCGAGCCGGTAGCCGGCATTAACTGCATCAAGCCCAGGGCACCCGCGCTGGAAACCGCGTTAGCCTGGAAGAGACTTTCCTGCCGGATGAGGCTGAGTAGCACCAACACCGGCACGTTGTAGCGCTCAGCGTATTGTTGCACCCAGGGCAGATAGTAAGTGCCATATTCGATGTAGGCGAAATAGGGCGGCAGGGTGGGCGAAAGCAGGTCGTAGGCATAGCCTGTGAGCTTGACGATGGTGCTGGCGGCCAGGATGGCCTGGTCGTAATAACCGTAGTCGAGGAAGACTTTTATGAGCCTGAAGTTATTGATGGCGTCCTTACTGTACTGGTTACGCAAGCTGGCAAAGTAAGCGGCGGCCTCCGTAAATAACCCCAACTTGAAGCTTTCCAGCCCCTTGAGGTAATCCGGTTCCCCGAAGAGCGCCTGGGTGTAGTCCAGGTTGGTCTCGGGAGGGATCTGCATCAGGGATGCCAGCCAGAGCGAAGCCCTTTGGCGTTCTTTGACCAAATCCACCTCAAAATTGAGATTGGCGGGCTTAGCGAAGGTTTCATTACCGGCCAGGATCTCCCCAGCACGCAAACCATAATAACCGTACTTATCCGCGTTTTGGGCATCCTGCAGAAAGGTTTTGGCAGCCTCTGTATCACCTTTTTTCTGGGCGGTTTTACCCAGCCAGAGGTAGGCACCGGCTTGTTCCAGCGAACCCTCTTTTGGATCTTCGGGAATGTAGGCTAAAAGGAATGCGCGGTTGAAGACTTCGTTGGCCTTTTCGAGCTGGTTATTGCGGTAGTGGATGATACCGCTGAAGAACAGCGAAGAAAAAGCCAGATCTGAGCCCGGGAACTGTATACCGATGCGTGTGAGGTTCTCAATGGATTTGTCCTCCTGACCCAGAGCCTGGTAATACTGGCTAACCATGTTCAGCAGGCGTGGGACGTAATCGGCATTGGGGGCTTCGGCCACGTACTTTTCGGCGGTTTCGATGGCCGGTAGGGTCTGGTCCATGTAGGCGTACTGCGTGTAGATAACATCTTCCATGGCATCCACAAAGAATTCGCTGTTGGGGAACTCTTTGATTTGCCGGGTCCACAGGGCAATGGCTTCCTTATCGGATTCCAGCCCGCCCAAGAGATTTGCTTTTTCGCGGTCTTCCGAGCCCAGGGGAGTGCTCTGTGTACCCAGACGACGAATAGCCAGGGCCTTATAGTAGAGAGCTTTATCCACGCCTTCCGTGGTATCTGCCAGGTAGCGGTCAAAGGCTTCGATGGCCAGTTGGTCCTGGCCGATGTTGTAGTTGATGATGCCCCTAATCAGCTCGTTTACAGGCACATTGGCATCCACCAGTGCTGCCAGGGCAGAGTAACCCGAGCTGGTGAGCGGATAGTCGTTGACGGCATTCAGGTAGTGGGAATTGCCGGCCTCGGTGTTGCCGCGTTTGACCTCAATATCACCCATTTGCACCAATAGATAAGCTTTGGAGTAATCCAAAGTGGAACTTTGAAGCTCCATCTGTAGCGCTTCCAGAGCGCGGTCTACCTGGCCGGCGCTGGTATACTGCTCCGCCAACTTGGAGACTAAACCCAGGCTGGGGTCGTTGCCGGCCGCGGAATAGGCTTTTTGGTAAAAACTCAATTTCAATTCCGGGGAGCTTTGCAGGTCGCCGATTTTTTCAAACACCATGGCATCCAGCGTATGGGCTGATTTTTCCTGGTATTGGGTGTAGTAGGTTATCGCTTGGGCAGCTTCCCCAGCGCCGCTGGCATATTCACCCAACCAAAAGAGGGCGCGAACACCGGGTGCTTGGGAGGGGAAGCGAGCTGCCAGGTCCGCCATTACCGTACGCGCTTCAGTGAGGTTGCCCTGCTTGAAAAGCGCCAGTGACTGACCAAACAAAGCCGCTGCCTGGCTTGTAGAACTGCCATCGGCTACCTGGCCGCGATAAAGCTCGAGGGCTTTATCGTAATCCCCAAAACTCAAAGCCAGGTCGGCATCTTTGAAGCGCGGTTCCTCCGGCGGTGTGGCTTCGACCGGCACCGGGGTGAGCGTTGGGTTATTGAAAGCTGAGGTCGGGATGGCTTCCTGGGGGGGAACAAAAGGGGTGGGGCTGGCCTGTTTGGGTTTGCAGGCCGAAAGCAGGCCGCTTAGTACCAGCAAAACGGCCACTCCGAGGCTCAATCCACTTTTACGCATACGCCTCTTATAACCCCGCAATCCCCAGATGTCAAATTTCCATACAAAAAGCACCTGCCTAATCAGGCAGGTGCTTTTAATTGTGCGAATGGTCGTAAAATCTAATAAACTCAGTGAAATCAATTAACTCATGGACTTAAGCAAAGGTGGGATGGTCGCCCGGATCAGCTTGAGGCACTCGCGGAAGGCATACATCTTTTCCTCGTCGCTGCCTGCGGCTTTGGCGGGGTCTTCAAAACCGATATGGACGTGCTTGTCCCCGCCCAACCAGATGGGGCAGGTTTCGTTGGCGTGGTCACAAACGGTAATCACCAAATCCAGGGGCATGCCCTTGAAAACATCCACTGACTTTGTGTAACCCTGATGGAAAATGCCGGCTTCCTCTAGGACACGTAGCGCGTAGGGGTTCACACTGGCGGCGGGTTCCACGCCGGCACTGTAGGCTACCCATGTATCCCAGCAGTCGGTGTTGATGACGGCTTCTGCCATCTGACTGCGGGCCGAGTTGGCCGTGCAGATCACCAACACTTTCTTGCGGGCGTTCAGCTCGGCATCATCAATGGCTTCGGACTGGGGTCCCACTAATTCACAACCGGTGGGGCATTCAGCCAGTTTTTCGTGGCTGTATTCGCCGCGATCCATCTGCGCCAGCAACTCGCGCGCTTTGGCTTCATTTTCCGGGTCAACCAGGATCATGGCCATGCCTAAATTTCCAACCGTGAAACCGTAGATGGCACCGGCAGATTCGCGGCTGATCATGGTAGGTATGCCCTGGGCTTCCAGGAAATCTTTGATTGGCACAGCGACGGCGTCTCCACCTTCAACGGAGTAGATGGCTATCAGGTCTTCGAGGCTTTTTGATTTCATTCGTATATCCAATCTTCGCTGCCACGTTTCCACTCCACCAATTCCTCCGGTTTGAACCACATGACGATTTCCGCCTCAGCGTTTTCAGGAGAATCAGAGGCGTGGCAGATGTTGTAACGGGTGGTCAGCGCGTAATCGTGGCGGATTGTGCCGGGGTCGGCTTCAGTGGCCTTGGTTTTGCCGATGGTCTGCCTGACGGCAGCGATGGCATCCGGTCCAGCCCAGGCCATGGCCAGGACGGGGGCGGAGGTGATGAATTTGATCAAAGCATCATAGAAAGGTTTTCCCAGGTGGACGGCATAGTGCTGGGCGGCAAGTTCCGGATTGACCCACATGAATTTGGCAGCCACAAGGCGCAGGCCGCGGTTTTCAAAACGGCTGATGACTTCTCCCATCAGGCCGCGCTGAACGCCATCCGGTTTGACGAGTACTAAGGTCCTTTGCATCTTCGCTTTTTCCTTTTCTATGGTCTGCTGATAAGGAGGAGTCTTTTTTACTGATCTTCCTTTTCCGGTTTATTCTGCACTGGTTTCCTCTTTGGCAGGTTCTGCATCCAATGGCTCGGTTGGCTGAACTTCTTCAAAATGGCTCAGCTCGGCGTAATTTTGCTCCTCAGCCTTGTCAACGTCTGAACCCGCTAAGTTGGGTAAAGGCAAAGGTGCTGGCTGATTGGCATAATGCAAAACCCAGGCAGGAAATGGAGCATTTTTACTGCCTGGATCTGCCGAATTTTGCTCGGAAACCTTCACAGGGCTAATCTCCCAAATAATCTCTTAACTTGCGCCGGATGGAAGGGTGCCGCAGCCGGGTGAGGGCTTGGGCTTCGATCTGACGCACACGTTCCCGCGTTACGCCCATTTTGCGCCCAACCTCTTCCAGAGTGTAAGCCTGTCCGTCCAACAACCCATAACGCAACTGCAGAATGCGCACTTCCCTGGGCGGTAGGGTCTCCAAAACCTGGTCCAAATGCTCTTTGAGCAAATTGTAGGTTGCCAGTTCATCCGGTGGTGGAGCTTCGTCGTCCTCGATGAAATCACCGAGTACTGAATCTTCTTCATCATCCGTTGGGGTCTCAAGCGAGAGCGGCCGTCTGGCGACCTGTATCATGTTTTCCACTTTTTTCGGTAAAACTTCCAGCCGTTCGGCCAGTTCGTCCACGGTGGGGTCGCGCCCTAAAAGTTGGGTAAGTTGATGCTGCACCCGCAGTAACTTGTTGATTTGGTCACCCATATGCACAGGCACACGAATCGTGCGGCCCTGGTCGGCAATCGCGCGGGTGACAGCCTGGCGAATCCACCAGGTGGCGTAAGTACTGAACTTGTGGCCGCGTTGGTACTCAAATTTCTTGGTGGCGCGGATGAGGCCGATGTTGCCTTCCTGAATCAAATCAAGGAACGGCACACCCCGGCCCATATACTTTTTGGCTACGCTGATAACCAGGCGGGAGTTGGCGGTAATAAGATGCTCCCGGGCTAATTGCCCATCCTGGATGAATTTTCCGAGTTCCCTTCTGCGTTTGGTGCTTACATTACCTTTAGCAAGTTCTTCCCGGGCGCCTTTGCCTTTTTCGATGCGCTGCGCGAGGGCAACTTCTTCTTGGATGTTGCTAAGCAGGGGAACCCGGCTGACTTCCTTTAGGTAAAGGCCGATGGTGTCATCGGTGTCGATGTTTGCTAAATCGTCGGAGACTGTAAAATTCTCGTCCAAAACCTCGGTGAGGTCTTCGTCGTTAGGTTCCTCGGTTGTGGTTGAGTCCTCTGTGTAATTGATACCGGCATTCAGCAAGGCCTGATAAATTTCATCCAGCTGATCAACTTCGGTTTCTGCATCCGGAATCATGCGCAGGATGTCATCATAGGTTACAAAGGTTTTCTTCCGGCCGAGCTCCAGGAGTCGGGAAAGGGCAGGAGATTCGCTCTCCTCGTCTATCACAGGTTTGTCATTGTTTATTCTTGCCATTAATGCTGATTTCTTTCTATGGGGATGGTTAGGTCTATCACCCAGATAGAGTACGATATTTTGGAGTGAAATTCAAGTATTTTGGAGGGCAATTACCGTTTCAAACACAACTCTGACCTTTGTCTACGGACAAACGTGAAAGGTAAACGTTCATTTGGGTTTGACCAGCGCATGTTTCCGCTTTAAAATGCAAGTGGACTTATATCACAATGAAGCTTCGCAACTCAGCCAACCTCTGGTTTCCATTGGTCATGCTCATCTCACTGGTGGGGATGACATTCTTGAATTTAAATTTGCAGCAGCGCTTCAAGGCCAGTGATGACTTTGCCCCACGCTATGCGGCAGCGCGGCTCTGGTTGAGGGAAGGGCTTTCGCCTTACGATCCCAAAGTGGCAGCAGAAGCCAACGCGCTGCAGCGCGACCTGGGGTTCACTAACAATGGTTTTGACCGCGGCAGCTTCATTGAACCTGTCTTTACCCTCTTCATCTATATGCCTCTCAGTTTCCTGCCATTTTTGACCGCCAGGGCAATTTGGATGGCCATTGTAGCCGTCTCCTATATGGTTTCCCTCTACCTGGCTTTTAGATTGTCAGAAATAAAACTCCATCCAGTAGAAGCCATCCTCATGACTGCCTTGCTTCTTTTTTGGTACCCCACTTTCAAACTCATTCTTACCGCCAGTGTTTTGCCACCTTATGTAGCGTTGGCCATGCTGGCTGCTTATCTTGGGCTTAGAAAGGAAGGTAGCGCTGCTGGTATCTTTCTATTAATTTGCCTTGCCATTTTACCAGTAAGCATTTTGCTGGCGGTTTTCCTGATGATTATCTTTGCTTCGAGAAGAGACTCAAGTCTGGTCACAGTCTACCTGGCGGGGATCGCTTTCATGTTCATTATTACGATGATTCTCTTTCCGGGGTGGATTCCGGCCTGGTTTGCCAACTATATCAAAATCCAACCGGATTTCTCGTGGGTGCGCACGCCTTTGATGCGCCTGGCGGAACTTTTCCCTGGGGCAAAAACACCCATCGCTATCATCCTACATGTCCTGGTTTTACTCATCCTCATCATTGAATGGTATGGCCTGAGCCGCCAGGACGCGCGCACCATTCGTTACAAATTGATGCTCACTTTCCTGCTGCTCTACCTGGTCAACCTCAAATCTCAGGGTGCCTACCTGATCTTTTTACTTCCGGCACTCTTCCTCAGTTTCCGATTTCTCAGGGAAAAGTGGCGCTTATTTGGTAAAATTGTTTCCTGGATAATCTACCTGGCTCTCATTTATTTTTATTGGAGACGTTTTGCTGGTCTGGGTACCTGGACCGTTGAAGAGCCAAGCCTGATTGTGCTGCTCTTGCCTTTAATTACGCTGATTGGTCTGCAATGGTTTCGCTGGTGGGCGACTAAAAGCCCACGGGCGATGGTTGAATCTAAATCTTGAAATTTTGGAGGAAAAAATGGCTAAACGCCGAGTAGGTATTTTAACAGGAGGTGGGGATGTTCCTGGTCTGAATGTTGCCATTAAATCCGTGGTTTATAACGCCGCTGATGATGATGTGGAAGTCATTGGCATTCGCCGGGGTTGGGGTGGATTCCTTAATTACGACTTCAATGACGAGACATCCCATACGCACTACATCATGCCTTTGGACAAGTTAAATTGCCGCACGATTGACCGCACAGGCGGCACATTCTTGCATACATCCCGCACCAATCCTTCAGCGGTACGCCTAAAAGATGTGCCCGAATTCCTGACCAAAACCAGTTATGGCAAAGAGGTCAAGGAAGATGGCACCAGGGATTACACCGATTACGTTCTGAAGGTCATCGAGCATCTACAGCTTGATTCGCTGATTACAATAGGCGGTGATGATACGCTCAGCTACTCCAATCATCTTTTCAAGGCAGGTGTGCCGCTGGTCGCCATCCCCAAGACGATGGATAATGACGTCTTTGGCACGGATTACTGCATTGGTTTTTCAACGTCAATCACCAGCTCAGTCCAGCTCATCACCAACTTCCGCACATCGGTCGGCTCACACGAGCGGATTGGGGTGGTGGAATTATTTGGCCGCAACAGCGGTGAAACTGCGCTCATAACTGGATACCTTTCCTATGCCGACCGCACCATCATCTGCGAAGTGCCCTATAACCCACAAAGGCTCTGCGAACTGTTAAAGAAAGATTTACGTACAAACCCTTCGTCTTATGCCATAGTTCTTATCTCTGAAGGTGCAAGCACTGATGGCGGCATGATCGTGCAATCAGGCGATGAGGATGCCTATGGCCACAAGAAACTGGGTGGCATTGGCGAAGTGCTGAGCGACCAGATAAAACTGTTGACCGGTCACAATACCATGTTCCAAAAATTAGCTTACTTGGTGCGCAGTGGACCCCCCGACATGCTGGACCGCATGGTCGGCATGAACTTCGGGACGCTCGCCTGGCACCTTACCCAGCGGGAAGAATTTGGCAACATGGTGGCAATCAACCATGGCAACTACAACTACGTGCCGATCAAATCTGTTGTTGCCCAAAAACGGCACGTGGACGTGGACAGCTATTACGATAAAGTGAACTATGTTCCGAAGATCCAAAAGATCAACGGCTTACCCATGTTCCTCCATTAATCATTAAGTGAGCCACCTTTTCCAGGGCGGCTCACTTTTTATTCAGGCTAAATGCAAACCAATAAGCAGATCCTTCTCCCCGAAAAATACACAGTCATTCCCAGAGTGCTTATCTTTCCTGTCAACACTGAAGGTCAGTATTTACTCTTACAGGGATCCCCCTCCAAGAAAATTTGGCCTGATTTGTGGAATGGATTGGGCGGACACGTTGAGAGAAATGAGTCTGTTTTGCAGACTGCCCGCAGGGAACTGCAGGAAGAAAGCGGTCTTGAAGCGCAAACTTTCATTTTTGCTGGCCAAATACAAATTGAAACCGAAACAAATACCGGTATTGCCGTGTTCGTATTCCTGGCCCGAGGTCTCAGCGGGGAGCTTAAGCCTTCTGAAGAAGGCGAATTAGCCTGGAAAACGCTGGATGACGCCCTGGAGTTGCCGCTGGTTGAGGACCTTTACACCTTGCTGCCTTTGCTTTCCAACCTGGATGCCAGAAGCTTTCCTTTTTGGGGGGTCTATCGGTACGATCAGGCCAATCAGCTGGTCATCGATTTCGATTTTGGAGCCAGCGCTTCGGCTTAAACCTGAGGCTGCTCGTTTTCCTTGCGTTCATAAAAAACAAGCAAAGTATCCCCATACTTACGTTTATCAAAGACCTGCAGGTTATCCAGGGCAAGCTCTGCCCACTCGTTTGGATTGATCTGCACGATAATCTGCCCGTCTGCGCCTAACCATCCCGAGTTCTGATCCAACAGCTTCAGAGCTTTTTGCCACATCAGTTTGTATTGGGGTGGGGCGATGTAGATCAGGTCGAAAGGACTTTTGGGTTGGCTGCTCAAATAGCTAAAAGCATCCCCACAGACTACTTTGGCCCGGCTTGTGAACCGTGCGGTCTCCAGGTTCTTCTTGATAACACTGGCGGCGGTTTGGCTTTTATCGATGATGACGGCGCTTTCCGCACCCCGACTGAGTGCTTCGATTGACACAGCACCTGTGCCGCCAAAAAGATCCAACACCTTATTGCCCTGGATTTCAGAAGCGATGATGTTAAACAAGGCTTCCTTGACAACGTCGGTGATTGGCCGCGTAGAATCGCCGGGAACTGTTTTTAGATGTAAACCCTTCACGCTGCCCGCGATGACCCTTAAGGTACCTTTCATAAGGTGTTTGCCTTCTTTACTTTAAAAGTCCAAGCCCGATTGAGGAAAAAATTCATCAGGATGGTGATTGGCAGCACGAGGGCCAAGGCGCCATTGTGGCTAAAGAAATTTTGGGGCAAGTCTCTGAATTGTATTGGATTTGCGCGTAGCCAAGATATCAATCCTTGGTCAAAGAGCGGCATTAACAGCGATCTGACCCCTAACCCCAAAAGGTTGATGGCCATAAACTTGGGGAATTGCTCCTTCATGGAACCCCCAATGGCTTCAGGGTAGATCCAGACCCGATTAAGCAGGTAAGAGCACGCTACGGCGATGGAAAAGGACAAAGCCTGTGCAATCACCAACTGCATCTTGAAGACCAGGATGAATAGATTCATCAGGCCAAAATCGATCAGGGTATTCAGCAGGCCAACCAGGATAAACCGGGCAAAGCGCACGTTTTCGTTTTTAGGCGCTTGTGCCATGCAATATCTTTTCCTGAATATAGGCGATTGTTTTTCTGAGACCATTTTCCAGTGTAATTTTTGGCTCCCAGCCGAGCAAAACTTTGGCTTTGCTGATATCGGGTTGACGGCGAACAGGGTCATTACCCAAGCCTTTCAGGGGTTGCACAACGATGCCCGCGGCATTTTCGGTGAGCCGATTAATCAATTGAGCGAACTCAAGAATACTGATTTCATTGGGGTTGCCAACATTGACTGGCAGATGCTCATCTACTGCCATCAGCCGGTATATTCCCTCAATCAAGTCGTCCACGTAGCAGAAGCTGCGGGTTTGGTTACCATTCCCATAGATCGTCAGGGGTTCCTTGTTTAAGGCTTGATAAATGAAATTTGGCACAACGCGTCCGTCTTCCATGCGCATGCCTGGGCCGTAGGTGTTGAAGATGCGCACGATGTGCGTATCTACCTTGTGCTGGTGATAATAAGCCATCGTTAGGGCTTCGGCAAAGCGTTTGGCCTCATCGTAAACGGAGCGCGGCCCCACCGGGTTGCTGTTTCCCCAGTAATCTTCTTTTTGTGGATGCACAAGTGGGTCACCGTAAACCTCACTTGTGGAAGCCAACAGGTACTTTGCGCCTTTGGCTTTTGCCAACCCCAAAGTGTTGAGCGTACCCAATGCGCCAGCTTTAAGCGTTTGGATGGGAAGGTTGGGGTAACCCAACGGTGATGCTGGGTTTGGGCTGGCTGGGGAGGCAAAATGCATGACATAATCCAACGCTCCAGCAATGTCGATGTGCAGCGAAACATCCTGCCTGATGAATTCGAAGCGAGAATTGTTCTCAAACTTCCTTACATTGGCTTCTTCACCAGTCACAAAATTATCCAGGCCGATCACCTTGTGGCCTTCTTCAAGAAGCCGCCTGGTCAGGTTGGTTCCCAAGAATCCAGCGCAGCCGGAAAGGAAAACGCGCATACGTAAACCTCCAGTTGGGGCGCGATAAGGTATAATCCCATTTCGGCTCCAACTGAGAAATTATAGCATGACAGATTTTGCGTCCGCCATCCCTGAAACCATCGAGAACCTCAAACGCCTTGAGGCTTTACTTTTTGCTGCCCCGGCATTGAGTTCTGTGGACCAGTTGGCCCAGGGGTTGAACCTCACCAAACCTGAAGTGGTCTCCCTGTTGGACATCCTTTCAACCAACTACGAAATGAACAGCGGGCTGCGCCTACAGAGGGTGAAGAACCAGTATCAGATGGTTTCCGCGCCTGAATACGGGCGTGATATTGAAAATTACCTGGGTTTGGAGGTTACCTCCCGGCTTACCCAGGCCGCGTTGGAAGCCCTGGCGATTATCGCGTACAAGCAGCCGGCTACCCGGCCTGAGATTGATGCCATTCGGGGTGTCAATAGCGACACCGTGATTAAGAGTCTGCTTACCAAAGGGTTGATTGAAGAACTCGGCCGTTCCGAGGCTGCCGGCCGCCCGATCCTGTATGGGGTCACAGAGGAATTCCTGCACCATTTTGGTTTGGAATCCATCGACAAACTACCCACTGTAGACCTTGAAGGTATTCTTCACCCTGCGGACACAGCGGCTGAGGATACCTTCGAATAACGATGAAAGATTAGGTGCATAATGCCTGAAGAACGTGTACAAAAAATCATGTCTGCCGCTGGGATTGCCTCCCGGCGCGCCAGCGAAGAACTGATCAATCAAGGACGGGTGACCGTTAACGGTAAGCAGATTAAGGTTGGCGATAAGGCAGACCCTGAAACTGACCGGATTGTCGTGGATGGTAAAGTGCTAAAGTTGGAAACCAAGCGCATCTACATCGCCCTCAACAAACCCAAAAACTACCTCTCGGACATCGATGAGACCCATCCCATGCCGACCGTTTTTGACCTTGTGGACGTACCTGTCCAATTGCATTCGATTGGCCGCCTGGACTATGAAAGTACAGGCCTCATTCTGCTTACTAATGACGGCGAGCTCACCAACCGGCTCACCCACCCTCGTTACAAGCACGAAAAAGAATATGAGGTATTTGTCATCAAGGTGCCTGACGATGAACAACTGGCTATTTGGCGGCGGGGCGTTGTGCTCGAAGATGGTGTGCGTACTGCGCCAGCCCAGGTGGAAATCATGCGCAAATCTGCCAACGGAGCCTTACTGCGCATCATTATGCACGAAGGCAAGAAGCGCCAAATTCGCATGACTGGTTCACGCATCGGATTACCGGTTTCAGAGATCCTGCGTGTGCGCATCGGTACGGTACATTTGGGCAAACTCCAGCCCGGTGAATGGCGGTACCTAAAGGATAAGGAAGTAGAAGAACTCAAAGCCTACGCTGGGCTGAAAGAAAAAAGGCCAGTTAGGGGTTCAACTTCCTCTTAAGGGATGTTGCGTTATTAAGATCTGTATTGATCTAAATTCCTTCCCGACTTCATCTTGTTCAACATACAAAACAGGCACCCTGAGGTGCCTGTTTTGGTAAGTTCTAAATAGAAACTATTTTTTTGGTTTGTCGTTGGACTTGTAGTTATCAAAAATCTGGTTGAGCCTGGTGAAAGTCTCAGGGCTGATGGGGTTGCTGGCCTCTTCGCGGTCCACTCGGCGGATGTAACGCTTGAGGTCTTCAAGGTCGATCACGGGAATCGGCGAATTTGATACATCACCAATCTTGGTTGTTTTCATCATCGAAATTAAGACCGGCTTGATTTCAGGCTGTTGGGCGCTGGGAATACCCTTATAAGCCATGTAGGCGCGCAAGTTGTGCTCTTCTGTGGCAAAATCCTTTTCCGGTCTGCCAACACCTTCCTGGCCCATAAACTTCATCAGGGCATTACCGCCCTTTTGCTTCCATTTCCCATCAATATAGTTAACTTCACCCGTCGCGGTGAGTGGCATGGGCAACCAAATCCGGGAAGGTCCGACCAGCATCATGGAGGTTGGCGAGTTGTATACGTAAAAGCTGTAGTCCTGGCGCAGCTTCTCAAGCGACGTGGTGATCACTTCGTCAAAGCGAGGTGAACGGCCGAAACGGGTGGTGAAGTACATGCCCACTTGCGAAAGTACGAAGCCCACCACGAGGGCAATGTAGGAGAAATACATCTTGGTGATGTCTTTTTGGAAGGCAAAGAACAAGCCAATGCCCAGTACTGCTAAACTTGCGAAGGTCATCACCTGGGCAAGCGACTTGCGTTGTTTAATCAAAGGTTCGTTGACGACTAATTTCATGCTTTTTTCTCTTCCTTGGTTTTGGGTTTCATCGAACTGCTGAGTTCAGCCAGCAGGTTTGATTTTACAGCATTAATGGCACGTTCGACTGCACTAACCATAGCTTTGCCATCTGAGCGACCGTGGCCAATAAATACCAGGCCATTAACACCAAGCAGCGGAGCAGAACCAATCTCGGATGGGTCCAGTTGTTTCCTAACAGCAGTAAAAGCTGGCCTGGCAAGTAAAGCGCCCAGCTTGGTGACGAATGATTGCATCAGACCCGCTTTGAGGTAACGCAGGATCAGTTTGGCTACAGCCTCCGTGGATTTTAGCAGTACATTCCCGGTAAAACCGTCCGTGACGGCTACATTTACCTCGCCGGCAAAGAGTTCTTTTCCCTCTATATTGCCCACAAACCCTGGAACTTGAGCTTTCATCAAAGGGAAAGTTGCTTTGACAAGCTCGTTGCCTTTGCCTTCTTCCTCACCATTAGAAATCAGACCTACTTTGACTTCCTTAAGGCCGAAAAGTTGACGGGCATAAACACTGCCCATCTGGGCAAATTGAACCAAAAACTCGGGTCGGCATTCCGCGTTTGCTCCAATATCGGTGACCACACACTGACCGCCTTCCACCGGCAAAACAGTTACCAGGCAAGGCCTGGCTACGCCCTCAATCATCCCCAGGGTTTTCATGGCAAAGTACATAGCCATGCCAGTGTTTCCAGCGGTTACGAAAGCATCTGCTCTGCCTGCCTTAATCAAATCCATGCCAACTTGCATAGTGTTGTCTTTCTTGGCGCGGGCTTCTTGAATGTGATCACTCATCTCAAGTACCTGGCTGGCATTGACTACCTTAATTCTGGGGTTTTCCGCGCCCAAAGCTTTTAGCTTTGGTTCAAGATCGGCTTGATTCCCAACCAGTAAAAGCTCCAGGTCAGGGTATTTGGCAATCAGCTGGGGCGCTGCCTCCAATTCAGGCTCAGGTCGGGAGTCCGATCCCATGGCGTCTAAAACGATTCTTATGCTCATTCTTCCTCTTTTTCGAGATCCCGCTATTGACTTTCAGGGTTCTCTGAATATAATTCTAGTTCACGTTTGCGCTGGTGCTGGAATTGGCAGACAGGCATGGTTGAGGGCCATGTGTCGCAAGACGTGGGGGTTCAAGTCCCCCTCAGCGCATTAGACAGACCAACAGGTCTGTCTTTTGTTAAGGAAATACCTTTAGCANCCAGGTTTCAGGGTTTACATGGACGCCGTTTGCGTCCACCTGGAAGTGCAAGTGGGGACCTGCCGAGCGCCCGGTGTTGCCAATCTCACCGATTTTTTGACCGGGTTCAACCAGTTCTCCTTCACTGACCAAAATCTTTGCCAGATGCATGTACGTGGTGAAAATTCCCATACCATGGTCAATGACGATGGCGTTGCCACGGATGACTTGGTCTGGCTTCACGGCCACGACCGTACCCTTGGCCGGCGCATATACATCAATGCCCATGCAGTATCCCAAGTCAAGACCGGTATGAAAATAGAGTTTGGTCTTGTCGTTGTTATAGGTGCGGCGGTTGCCAAACTTATCTGTCACGCAGACCGGTTCATTGGTTGGGCTGCGCCAAAGGCCGTTCCACTGCTGCACGGCGGTCGGTTTGGTGATGATGTCGCTAAAGACCTTATCCTCATCGGTATTGGCTTCCTCTTCAAGGGTCTTGGGGTCCACGGTGATATTGCTGTCCGTAGCGTAATTGCCATCTTTGACGAAGACGTACTGGATGATGCGGTAGGTCAGGTTACTTTCAGTGGTAAATTCCATTGTCAGTGGGTAAATTCCAGGTTCAGCCAGGGCATTGATGCCGCCATAGGCAATCTGCTCGTTCTCGCCGAGCGTATAAAAACCGGGCCTTAAGTCACGTAATTCGGATGTGATTTTCAGAGGTTGGCTGGTCTTCACCCGAATGGTGTAGGTTTGCCCCTGCATGAACGGCATATTGCCCAGGCTGATCTCTTCAAGCCCGGGAATAGCCAGGGAATTAGTTGTCTGGGTTGCGGATGGGGCGTAGTAAGTGTCCATCGGTAAGGCTAAATTGGGGGATGCCAAGGTGTTAATGCGTGCCAGGCGATAATAATTACTCTGGTTCAGAACGGCTGCCTCGAGCATGCTTTCCCCAGGCAAAAGGGGAGCAATGGAGGAGACTTTCTGCGTCTCCGGATTCTGGGTGACGGTAATCTCGCGGCCAACGAAGAGTTCCGATGGGCTGGTGATCTTATTGAGTTTAATCAACCCCTCTACAGTGGATTGCCCGCGTCGCGCCAGCACAGTCAGGCTGGCCCCCAGCGGTACAAAATCAGAAACCATGATGCCGCTAAGGCCTTCCAACCCCGGGATTTTGAGATGGTCGCCCGGCTGTAAGCTTGTGTCTCCATCCATGCTGTTGACTTCCTGGATGGCTTCAATGGTGGTCTTGAAACGATCCGCAATGCCGTAGAGCGTATCCCCAGAGACCACCACGTATTCCGGCAGTGTAGGGGTTTGGGCTTTGGCTGGCGTTAATGGCAAGACCATCGCTAGCACTGAAATAATGATTAACAGGGTTTGCAGTCTTCGAAAGTTGTAATTGGGCTTGGTATAATGGTTCATTCTTAGTCGATTCAACGGCTAAGTTTACCATTAACCAGAAAGGGTTCTAGACCATGAAAATCACCACCTGGAACGTCAACGGGTATCGCGCCATCATGAATAAGAAAGCCCTCGATTGGGTGGACACATTTGAGCCTGATATCCTTTGCCTGCAGGAAATAAAAGTCAAACCCGAGCAACTCAGTGATGAAATGCACGAGATGAATGGCTACAGTTCGGCGTGGAACTCGGCTGAACGCCCTGGTTACAGCGGCACGGCAGCATTTTTCAAGCAACAGCCCCTCAGTATTCAAGCCGGCTTGGGCTTTCCAGAGTTTGATAACGAAGGCCGGGTTTTACGACTGCAATACACCGATTTTTTCCTTTACAACATCTACTTTCCCAACGGTGGGCAGGAAAATCTGCGGGTGCCGTACAAACTCGACTTCTACGCCCGGCTGCTCGAAATCTGCACAGGCCATATAAAAAATGGTGAAAATGTCATCATCACCGGAGACTTCAACACCGCCCATAACGAAATCGACATTGCCCGTCCAAAGGAAAACGCAAATACTACCGGCTTCATGCGCGTCGAGCGCGACTGGATCGATAAGTATGTTGAGAACGGCCTGGTCGATGCCTACCGCGAACTTTACCCCGACAAGGTGGAGTACACCTGGTGGTCTATGCGCCTGAATGCCCGTCCGCGCAATGTTGGCTGGCGCCTGGATTACTTCATGGTCAACAAAGATTTTATGCCCAGAGTAAAAGCTGTCGAAGTTCATGGCGAAATTATGGGCTCCGACCATTGCCCAGTAACTTTGCACCTTATTTGATTGTTTGAAGGCAACTGAATCAGACCAGAAAGCTAATTTAGCTACTGGTCTTTTTTTTACACGAAAAAATGGCTGCAAAATTCTTGATCAGTCTAGAACCACTTTTTTCCGCCAAACGCTGATACAAAATTTCCACATCGATGTTGAAAGAGGGGTAGTAAATATGCTTTCTTGAGGCTTGAGTATAATTAACCTATTAACCTTCTTCCGCTGATAGGAGAGGTATTCTCATGAAATCCAAGTCTATCCTTTGCGTCATCTTCCTGCTGCTCTTAAGCGCGTGCTCATTGACTCGTAAAAATCCAACTCCCACCGAAATTGTGTCCCCAAATCAAAATCCAACAATAACCATGCCTGCTCCAACTGCAACCAATCCTGAGCAGCAGCCATCACCATCTACTGAGCTTGTTATAACCCAGGTTGTTACTTTGCAGCCCGCGGATAATCCAGCTGTTCCACCGCTATCCACCGCCAATACCCTTCCCTTTCCGTCGACTTTTGATTTTTCCGATGGGCAATACCTGGACGAGCGAGGTTCGGAGTATCAATTCGTACTCTCTTACTTCAACGCCATCCGCCTGCAATTGCTGCCGATGGCTTACTACTTCTGGAATGACGACTCTACCCTGGCGGGCAGTTACGAAGCGTTTGCATTGGCCCACTCCGCTATTAAACCAGATGCAATCTCCATTCTGAAGATGGGTTCGAGCGGCGCGGCAGGCTCGATTTACACCACCGTAGGTTTGACGCTCAAGGGAACAAAAGGGGGTGTTCCTACGGATTGGGCAGGTTGCTACACCATCCGCACACCGAACCCAGCCTTGTTTGACAGCAAAGATTACCATCCCCGCCATTTTACCGCTGGTGCATTAATTGAAATCCCCACTGGAGAATCTGCTAAGGCGGCCATGGAAGCAGCCTGTGCGGGCGTGGATTTTGGCATGCTCGAAGTCTCAATACCAAATTCTGATAATGTTGGGCTGGTTGACTCCAAGCACTATATTGACAGTCGCACCAACCCGGTAGCCCTCATTTCTTCCTTCTGGAATGCGCTAAACCGCCAGGAATATGCCCGTGCATATAGCTATTTTAAAGCCCCGGCGATTTTTCCAGGCCCTTATCTTACTTTCAAGGCCGGCTACCTCGACACCATAAACGTCTCTGGCGGCATCACCCCACCCGAAAAATTAGCGGCAACGGGCAATTGGTATTGGAAGGTCCCTGTTACGCTCAATGCTCAGACAAAGATCGGCGTAAAACAGGCATTTGTAGGTTGTTACATCGTCCATCAATCCGACCCTGAACTGTACGTCTCACCGCCTTTCAACCCTATGGGTATTCAAAAAGCCCGGTTTGAAGCCATCAATCTTACCGCTGACCTTGCCAGCATCCAGGCTGCCCTGGCTACGGCTTGCGACGGACTGCCTTGACCTACTCGTTAATCAAAAAAAGAGCTGCTCAACCAGAGAGCAGCTCTTTTTTGTATTTAAATTTTACTTCTTTTGTAGTTCGTTCAGTGGATAGCAGCAGAACATCAGGTTTTTGGCAGCCTTGAGTTCATCGCAGCGGCCAACCGGTGTATTGTGCGGTGCGTCGTGCAGCAATTGCGGCTCTTCGCGAGCTTCCTTGGCTATCTTGAGCATGGCATCAATGTAGGCATCCATCGACTCGATGGATTCGGTCTCGGTGGGTTCAATCATCAGTGCTTCATGCACGTTCAGCGGGAAGTAGTTGGTGGGCGGATGGAATTTGTAATCCATCAAGCGTTTGGCAATGTCCAGGGCATGAATATCCGGAACATCCTTCCAGAACCCTTCCACCACGAACTCATGCATACATACCCGGTCATATGGCAGGTGGTAAGCTTGCTTGATTTTTTGCATCATGTAATTGGCATTCAGCACAGCCTTTTCAGCGATATCCCGCAAGCCGGGTGCCCCGTGCATGCGGATGTAGGTATAAGCCCGTATGTGCATGCCAAATTGGCCGTGGAAGGCCTTCAGGCGGCCGATTGTTTTTGCCGGTCGAACAAAGCCGTAAAGGGCAGGGTCATCCCCTTCTGCAGGTTGAACCTCAACCACCAATGGATCAGGCAGGAAGTCCAGTAATTTTTGGCTGACTGCGACCGGCCCAGACCCGGGTCCGCCGCCGCCGTGTGGTGTTGAGAAGGTTTTGTGTAAGTTGAAGTGCATTACGTCAAAGCCCAGATCCCCTGGCCTGACGATGCCCAGCAGTGCGTTTAGGTTGGCGCCATCGCCGTAAACCAGGCCGCCGGCTTCGTGCACGATACGCACAACTTCCAGCACATGCTCGTCAAAAAGGCCGAGCGTGTTGGGATTGGTCAACATCAAACCAGCCAGACGATCATCAGCCAGCTGTCGTAAAGCGTCCAGGTCCACGTTGCCGCGTTCATCGGAAGGCAAAGGAACCACTTCAAAACCGGTCATCGCTGAGGTTGCCGGGTTGGTACCGTGGGCTGAATCTGGGATGAGCATGCGGGTGCGCTTGGAATCTCCTCGGTCCTCATGGTACTTGCGGATGATCAGCGTTCCAGTGAACTCACCCTGGGCACCAGCCGATGGGGCAAGCGTGACGCCGGCAAAACCACTGATTTCCTTCAGGTATTCCTGCAGCGCATACATCAGGTACAAATTGCCCTGGATGGTGTCCTCAGGTTGTCTTGGGTGTGAGAAGGCAAAACCGGGCAGGCGCGCCGTTACTTCATTAATTTTTGGATTGTATTTCATGGTACAGGAACCGAGCGGGTATAAACCGGTATCGATGCTGTAATTCATGCTCGACAGATGCGTGAAATGGCGCACAACATCAATTTCTGACATTTCCGGCAAGGCTAATTCCTTGCGGACGAAGCCTTTTGGCAAGCTAGTCTTGGGAACGTCGCTATCAGGAAATTTTACGCCTTGGCGGCCAGGTGATGAGAGTTCAAATACGGTTGGCTCAGTCATGGCTCACCTCCTCGATGGACGCCTTGAAGTAGTCAATCGAATCCTTACTCATCTTTTCGGTTACGGCAACCATCAGGCAGCCCTTCAATTCAGGATAATCTTTGCCAAGGTCGTAGCCACCCAGGATTTCATAATCCTCCAAATGCTCAAGCAAATCTTCAACATCACCCGGACACTTGACCACGAACTCATGGAAGAAAGGCGTTTCTGCGAACATGGGTTTGAAACCTTTGATACTGGTCAATTCTTTTTGGGCGTAGTGGGCTTTCTGATAGCACAGGTCAGACACCTTCGCGAAGCCAGTTTTGCCGAGCAAGCTCAAGTAAATGGCCGCACAGGTGGTCATCAGACCTTGATTGGAGCAAATGTTGGAGGAAGCTTTTTCGCGCCGGATATGCTGCTCGCGGGCGGTCAGTGTTAGCACGAAGGCCCTTTGGCCACGTACATCGGTTGTTTCACCAACCAATCGGCCGGAAATTTTACGCAGCAGCGGTTCTTTGACGCCGAACATGCCCAAATACGGGCCGCCGTAAGAAAGGGGCAACCCAAGCGGTTGACCTTCGCCAACAACGATATCAGCACCAATTTCTCCGGGAGGCGTCAGTATACCGAGGGCAGTCGGGTTTACAGCTACTGCCACAAGGGCGCCTTGCGCGTGCGCGGCCTCAACCAAAGGTGTGTAGTCGATGATGCGCCCGAAGAAATCCGGGTACTGCACCAGCACCAGGGCGGTATTGCTGTCGATTTGGGCAATCAACTTCTGCATATCCGCGTCGATGCCGGTTTCAGGCTCATCGCCCACAATTTTGATTTCAGGGAAACCCTGCATGTAAGTGCGCATCACTTCGCGGTATTGCGGGTTGACTGCGCGCGAAACCAGAAATTGCTTGCGCTTTCCCCTGAACTGTTCGTTTGCCAGGATCACCGCTTCGGCGCAGGCAGTTGCCCCGTCATAGTGCGAGGCATTCATGATGTCCATGCCGGTCAGGTGCGAGAGCATGCTCTGGTATTCGAAAATGGTCTGCAGTGTACCTTGGGAAATTTCCGGCTGGTAAGGGGTGTAAGCAGTATAGAATTCACTACGGCGCAGCAGCATATCCACCGCGGCCGGGGTGTAATGGTC
>JGI24131J36419_10000001_pt1 | contig 111320 bp, 70 predicted proteins | sample BarGraNGADG00211_2_FD_36419 | JGI IMG/M metagenome (IMG submission 36419) | reverse complement strand
CCCGCCGAGACGATTCACCGGATGCTCGGGCTGCGGGAAATGTATATGGACTTCCTTGGCGGTCTCACCGACGCCCGGCAGTTGACAGACTCTTGGCGCCAGGAACGTCTCGACAAGGCAAAGGAACTTGGCATTGCAACAGACCTGCAGCAGCGGCGTATCGGCATCTGGCTCATCAACCAGACACCAGGCGGACGTAACCATATGATTGAGGGGAACAAATTGACGGAGCAGGACATTGACAGCATAGTCCTCACGCCAAAAGAACAGGAGTATGCTAGTTTTATGCGGGATCACTTCGACAAGAACTTCCCTGCGTTGCGCGACTATTTCCGTGACTTCTACAACATCGAGGTTACGCCGGTCGACGCCTATACGAGCCTGTTCAACAGTTCCGAGTTCGAGAGCGACTACGAAAAAGCCATGAAGAATCTCACCTTTCAGAATGCCGTCAGTGGACAGCGCAAGACGCCGAAGGTCGGGATGGCAATCAAACGAACTGGTGGGGACAATCCTGTTGAACTCAATATCTTCCGCATCGGGGACACCTACGACGATACCATGGGATATGCCATAGAGTTTGGCCCTCGCTTGTTGAAGTGGTGGGGTGTGGCAACGAACGAAGAAGTCATGAGCAAACTTGGCGATCTCGGCAACATCTACATCCGCAAGAACCTCGTCAACCTGACGTATCGTGGAGGACCTGGCGGACGCACAGCCGAGAGCGCTATGGACAAGGGTGCTGATTGGCTTCGGCGCAACCTGTCGCGTGGGCAAATCCTGCTACGTCCGACCTCAGCACTCCTGCAGGCTCTGCAAATCTCGAACGTCGCAGGCATCACCGGGCAGAACTTCGTCGTGAAGGCGGGTGCGTTGCTTGCATCCGACGAGAAGTACGGAGAGTGGGTCAAAGAGAACTTTCCACTACTCCGTGATTCCGTCCGCAACTACTTCAAGATTCTTGGACTGCCGGATGACAAACTTACCCAAAAGACCGGTGCGATGTTCCGGTGGTGCCATGATGCTGGACGGACGACGGGGGCACTGGCCAACTACATGTACGTTTGTCAACAGGCGGGGATCGCCGTCGATTGGGATCACCCGGACAAAGACCTGCTGCTGGAAGCAATGGTCATGGTCAACCAGGAGTTTGGTTCCGAGGATATTGTAAGTCTGCCTGCTGCTCTTGAAACTGGCTATGGGTTCGGTGATGACAAGAGTTTGGCTCGGCTGATCTTGCAGTTCCAGCAGGATACGCTCTCAAAGTTTGATGTTCTCAAGACGAGGATTCCTGGATTCAAGCACAAGGACGCGAGACGAGCAATACGCGCCCTGTTCTGGATGCTACTCATTGGCACCGGCCTCGTTGCCGGCGCACGGTATGGCTATCGAAAGACCTTGAAAGCAGCACTTGGCGCCAAACAACAGGCAAATGATACGTACCTTGCCGAGTACCTGAAAGACATTGCAGAGGCTGTGCCATTTGGCAACAGTATCCAGTCCATCTTCTCGTATGGCGATATTCCCGTACCCACTCTGGGTACCCTTGTCGACGCAGCAACTCAGGCGAAGAACCTGATAACCTACCAAGGTGGCTATGCGAAGTTGCGGGCAGGGATTCGCTTGGCTACCGACATTGGATCGACTCTTATCTCTGCTCCTGGCATCGGTACTATTGGACAAATCGCTGGTTATATGGTTCCCTCAGGGAATGGGGCAACTACATCGGCAGGAACAGCCAAGCCAGGAAAACCAACGAAGCCGACAGTATCGAAGCCACACAAATAACCGTTCTGCCCTTCCCGTCACGCCGGTTCCTTACACTGAGGAACCTGACGAATGGGTGGAAATATGAGGGGCTACTGAAAATGCAGCCCCTCTTAATCTGTGGGACTGTGCCGATGTTTTATCAACAGAGACAAGACAACAAGAGCAAGAGCGGCCACAACGGTCAACAAAAGGATTCTCGCAAAGAGTGCTCCATAATCGGCGCGAAAGAATGGTACATATGCCAGTGCATATGCCAGTGACTCTTTCGTAGGTTTCGCTGGGGAAGCTCGAAGGGGATTGGTGAGAAGACTGGGAGGATTAACCAACATAAAGAAAGCGATTACCAAGTACACAATGACAATGATGCGAACAGGAACCGACAGTCGTTTCATTGCTTTACCTCCTTATATCCGATATGGGATATAAGTATACCATCAACTTTATTTTTTGACATCAGCAAGCGGGCACCAGTCCGGTGCTTCAATGGCATTCAGTTCTGGTATCTGCCCTCGCGCAATGATAACTGGCGGGTCGAGTTTCCAGCAGATCATGTCACAGACGAGCGGTTCTTGCATCGCCGCTATGAGGCCGTGTTCGTGGCAGGTGATGCACTTCACTTGTCCACACTCAGTTCCATGCGGATGTGGCCCTTCTCGGCCCACACCTTCCTCGTAGCATTGAACCAGATCAGACTGTCATCAGCCCACACAATGCCATTGCCTGCGTCGAACACGGCCTTTTCGTAGTTGTCGTTGTCCGGGCGCGAGGTCTTGTGCTTCCCCCACAGCTTCTTGTTGGACGTCGCAATAGAGAGTGTTAAGTAAACTGAGCAACCTACGGTGATCGGCTCGTCACACTGCGACGCCATGAGCAGTTTCAGTTCGTCCTCGAAGTCTCTCGTCTTGGTCTGGGTATAGAAGTGACCGCTGCCTGTGCCGGCACGCTGCCAGCTTTGCGGATCAATGTCGAAGTCAAATACGGTCATCATAGATCTGCCTCCCCGCGTTTCCTACTGACGTTGTGTGGCACGTGCCCGACCTTCTTCTTGGGCTTTGCCACGACCTTCTTCTTGAACCCCTTGGGTGGCAGACTGAACCGCCGTGAGATTATTAGCGAGACCTGGTCGATAAAGCGTTCGCGCAGTTGATTCACGAGGTTCTTGGCGGTTGCCGTAGCCTCGTAGCCCTCACGGATTGCCTGGACGTAGGGAGCTTCGACGACGTGCAGCATCTCATGGACGATCGCCCATCGCTGTTCGTAGGGAGTCTTCTTCCAGAAACCATCACCAACACGGAGTTCAGCCCATACGGTCTGTGAACCGGTCCAGATTGCTGCCAATGGCTTTTCTTCCTCGAACTCTGGCAAGTCGGGAGCGTCGTGCGACATGTTGAAGAACCACTCCTGTAGTCCCATGCAGTCGGCGATGTACCGTGCGTACTTCCCGAGTTCATTCCACCGAGGGTCGTGGCTGCTGCGCTTCGGGACGGTGATGACTGGCTTCTTCATCTGAACGCCTCGATGACTTCGTAACTGAGGACGTTGCCCTTATCATCAAACTTGGCAACACCAATCTTGTTGTCATCCATATACTCGCGGATACGGATTGGGATTCCTTGCAGAGAACTGATACCGCTAAGAGCAGGATCAGGCATGTCTGTTCCACTTGCCTTCCCGAGTTTGTCGAGGGTCTTCTCGTTCATGCGGAGTTCCGTGTGATAGGGCAAGCGTGCTTTCAGCCGGGCCATGTCGTCAAAGAGTGCCAGACGTTGACCGTAACTCATGGACGTTCTGGTGCAAGGATGTCGCCAGGATTCAACTCTCTGTCCCGTATGAGGATGTCGTAGACCGCGTTCAGGACGGCCGTGTCACCCATCAACTCAAGAATCTTGTTGCCGGTGAACGCACACACCGCAACATCCTCACCTTCTGCCTTCTTGACATAGGCTCTGTACGGATTCCGTTCAGCCACAACGTAGATGTATTTCATCGCGTCTCCTCGCAAATAATCTCTTTGATATACTGCTTCAACGGACGCTCTTGCACTCCGATGACCTCAACGCCATTGCGCCAGATAGCCCACTTGGTAGCCTCTTCGGTACGAGCAGCTACCCGTTGGTTGAAGATGGCCTGCTGTACTGCTTTGATACCAACCTTAATTTCCTCTCTCATGACTCTACTTCCTTTATCGGGCAATTCTCCATTTGCTTTTCCCAGTTCTCAAACTCTATACAGGAATAATGCGGGGAGACATTCTCTCCATTTTCTTCGGCTTGCAAGATACATCCATCGCTTTCTACCCTATCCTTGAAGAGACAATGCAGGCAATGCGCTGGTTTCACGTCTAGCGTTATTCGATACTTCATGGTATCCTCCTCGGGATGTATAAGACTTCCACGCGGACATTGCGCCGCCTTCCCCAGTGGATTGCCTCATGAGCGCTCCACATGAAAATGTCCAGCTTGAGGCCATGAATAGCGCCGCCGCTGTCGATGACTGTGCACGGCTTGCCGCCGTTGTAGCCCGGGATGATGACCTGGCTGCCAAAGGGAAGGATAGACAGGTCTGCCGCCACTCCACCGACTCTCACTCGTTGTCCTGATGCTGTCCTAAGCGGATTGCCATCACATTCAGCCGCAGTCGGGCTGTAACACGAGATTTCCATGAACAATGTCTTGACAGGTTTTGACACCCTTGTCGTTACCTTCTTGATGGGAATGACTACGGCTGCCAGGCGACGATTGACACGGAGATTCACCCAGTCGTCGGCACTCGTCTGCTGAGGTTCCACGAGCATGATCAGCAGGGCAATAACGAGTGCAACGATGACGGCAAGAACCAGCGTCACGAGCATGACATGCAGGAGATCCTGCCAGCAGTAGTAGTTATCGCTGTGCCGCCATCTTCTCTCGTACTTGCCTTCTACCCACTTCATTTGCCAGACTCCTCATGTACACCGAGTCTCTCTTTAAGGATGGCATAAGCTCCCTCATGCGTGTCACACTCAAAAGGCTCTACCACTCTCTGAACAAAGTCATTACCCGCACAGTCTTCGGTATAATCCTTTGGGTCACCAAACCACCGCTTCAACTGCACTGTACCGTTCTGGTGAAGGTATCCCCACCACCAGACACCCTTGAAAGCACGTTCATCCATTCCGTTTCTCATGGCTTCACCATCCTTCGCAGCTGGTCGTTGTCGACCGTATACATGACAGGTTTGCCCTTGGCATCTTTGCTCTCGACGACAATGCCGCCTTCTCCACTGGCAGCAAACACCGTACCTTTCAACGTCCTGCGTTCCTTTGGATCCCACAGATTGATCTCGTCACCTTCGGTGAAGTCCGGGCGAGGAAACCCACCCTTCAACTGCTTGAACCACGCCTGCAGGAAGGTCATGGCTTCTCCTTTGTGGGCGCGAGGACGGAGGGGTCAAGTTCCTTCTTGTCTACGCCATACCATGTGTCATTCGGCGGTGGGTCACCGGTCAGCCACACCTGCGCTGTTTTCCGTATCCTCTCCCTCTCCTGTTCTGCCCCTTCTCGCCAGCCTTGTTTAAGGGCCGCATCGCATCGCTTGATACCTTCTTTGAGATACTCTGCGGTGTACTTTTGCAACCGCTCTTCTCCCTCTGCTCGGACGGCGGCGATGCGTTCGGCAAGCCTTGCGAACGAATCTGAAGTTACTCCCTCTGCCCAAAGGGTTCCATACAGATCCTCTCCAATCAGTTCTTCTTGTTCTTCCATCGTGCTCATCGCTTGCCTCCATGTACGTACTTGATTGCATCTTTGAGTGGCTTTGCCTGATTCCGCAGTGCCTTCTCCTGGCCACGCGCGAAGGCTATTCTCCACACATGCACGAATGTGTAGTAGATGCGCTGTCCCGCGAAGTAGCCACCATAGTCTTCAACGCGTTCAGTTGCCGTCTGCAGGATGGCACCCATCGTCTTCTGCTTGCGCTTCTTGTTGACTTTTAACATGTTGTGCTCCTTAGTTAAAAGGAAGGTCGCTTGACTCTTCCGGTGGCTTCCTGCGGCCACGGCCTGTCCGTTCTGGTAGAGCGATGTACTCCTTCGGGGATTCCCATGATTGCATGTCCTTCTGAAAGTTCAGAGCAAAGCGCAAGGTGTTACTACCACTTCTCTGTTTGGCAATGTTTACCACAATCAATGCAGTCGGGTCCTCGTCGGTGCCCCTGTTAGATGCAACATCATTCAAGAGAATTACATTGTCCGTATTGGCCTCAAGTGAGCCGCTGTCACGCAGATCATGCATGGTCAGGTCCCGGTCGTCCTTGAAGGCATCACGCGATACCTGCGATACTTCGATGATGTGGCAGTCAAGCATCCGTGCGGTGTTCTTGAGTTGAGCCGTGAACCAGGACAGGAACTGGTTGAAGTTCCCTTGGTTGCCATTGTCCGGTTGTACGGCCTGCAGGAAGTCGACTACGCATAACTTCACGTGATGAACGACACACTGCCGGCGTATCTCAGTCAGGATTGCGTTCGGGTTGTTTCCCACTTTGTCAAGGAACCACATCTTGAGAGGTGCCACGGTTTCTCGAGCTACCTTCTCGTACTCAAAAAGTTGCGCTGGTGTCAATTTCCGCTGGTTCATAGTCTTGTTTGCTGCTACACCCTCGATGGCGACGCACCTGTTGAAAAGTTCTGATTGGTTCATATCCCCCACGCAGATATAGGCCACCGCGAAGCCACGCTTGGCAGCCATGTACTCGATGTAGCCGGCAAGGGAGGACTTGCCAGTGCCCGGGAATCCTGCGATGATCGTGCAGGCCCCAGGCTTGAAGCCTCCAAGGTTCTCGTCCAGTTGGCTAATCCCGCACTTGGGCCAGTGCGCTGATGACTTCTCTTCGTCCTTCTGTTCGTTGATTGCTGCTTCTGCAACGTCTGCCAGTGTGATGTCCTGGGGCTGATCAATGGCGTCGAGAGCCTTGGCAAGATCACGCTGCAACTGGTCGCTATTGATGGCTGCATTGAATGCTTTCTCATAGGTATCACGTGCAATCTGCAGGATGTGCCGCTTGATGGCCAATTCTCGGACAGTTTGTGCGTAGAACTTGGCGTTCTCCATGGTTGGCACGTTGACGCATAGGCGCCGTAGATAGGCGATACCCCCAATGGAGTCCAGCTCATTTCGCTTCTTGAGTTCTGCTGCCACCAGGACAGGGTCTGTGCCCTTGCCCTGCAGCGTATAGTCGTGAATGACTTTGGCGATCCGGACATGCTCATCGTAGTAGAACAGGTTGGCTTCGACCGGGAACTCCAAGTAGTGCTTGTGTGCCTTGTCCTCGAGCAGCCACACGCCGAGCAATGACTGCTCCGCGTCCATGTCCGATGGGACGTTGACTGCTTCGTCGCGTTCTGGTATCTGCTCTGGATCAGGTCTGACTGCCATTGCGCTCCTTAAATAGCCCACATGCGACGTATTTCAATCTCCAATCTGTCGCTTCACTGCTGCTGTCGCCATAGAACTTGCACTTGAAGTACGAAGCTGGCACGTCGCCATACTTGATGATCATGTGCTGGCAATCGCCGCACTTCTTGTCCTCACGCTTGCCGTAGCGATCCCACATGCGCTCAAACTTCTTGAGCTTCTTCCTGGGCGCGGGTGGTGGGAGTTCACCAAAGAGTCCCTGCTCGGTCATGACTACAGCAGGGTCGGGTCTGTCAGGACATTCCACTCATTCTTGTTGGCAAGGATAGAACTGGCGAAGGTATGCACGCTCTGCGAGAGAATCAGCATCTTCGGATCCAATCGGTCGGTGATACGCCACCCCTTGTCCTGGGGACGCATAAGGTCGAGGTTGTCGACAAACAGCCAGTCGGCGCGCCCATGTCGCCCTTCCAGGGCGGGACTGTCGATCGCATAAATACGAATGGTGCCGTGACCAATAGAGACGGTGTTGTCATTGCGGCAAGTAACGGTCGCATGAAACTTATCAACCAATAAGGGCAAGACGACATCTCGTGCTTGACCAAATGACTGAGTGACGATAATCCCCATCGTATCCGCCCTGTGGCTCTCCCAGTATTTGATGCCGGCGATGATGCCAAGCGTCGTCTTGCCACGTCCAGGACCAGCCTCAATCAGCACGAGGTCCTGACCACTGCCATTGGTGGTGGATCTCATCCCGTTCTTGAAGAAGGATTGCGCCCAGTCGACGATCAGCGGACTCTTCGCCTTCTCCTTCTCTTTCTCAACGATAGTACCAAGCCAATGCAGGATGTCGGCTGACAATACTGCATTCTCGGGTTCGATATTCAAGGCATACTGTCTGAGTGCAACAACAGCAGCCGGGTCCTTCTCTGGCAACATGACAAACGCACTCGGGATATGTTCTCCGGTCCTTACAGAACGAACGTCGAACTTGCGGTACAAGCCTTTTTTATTGTCCATGTTCCTCTCCTTTGGTTGCCTCTCGTACTGCTCAAACTCCTTGCATATAGCCACGAAGTCGTCGAAACAATGCAGACCTTGCCCTACAAAGCCCCGCACGTCAGACTGCCTTTACAACGACCGGGCGGATCGTGACTGCCTTCGTCTCAGTGCCGGGCTCTGGCGTGCAGAACATGGAAGCGTCCAGCGACTTCGCCTCGAGCACCGCCTTGAACAGCTTTTCGTTCACAGACTTGATGATGCAGGTCTTGAGCGTTTCTTCCTGTTCAATAGCCTGGATGTCGTAGTGCAGGGTTTCCCTGCCATGGCGTGTCTGCAGGATCGCTTCATAGCCGGAGCCTTGAATCGTGGCAGCCCTGGCTCCGGAGGCCTTGAGAATATCCTTCGTCTGTTCCTCGCACTTGTCGATGCTTGCCTTGATGAACAACAACTGCGTGTATCGTGGATCGGCAGCAAGGTCGGCTTCCAGTTGGTCCTTCTGCTTTGTCAGCTCGGCGAGGCTATCAAGCCACGGCGTCACGGCGTCATGCAGTTCGTTCAGTTCCATTGGCTTGCTTGTCTCTTCCATGTCAGTCATGACGACTCCTTTGCCGCAATCGCGGCTTCTACTTCCTGGTTGAACAAGAAGCTGTAAGCTATGACATTGATCTGCGCCATACCACGACCGTCTCGTTGACGGTGATAGACACTCCGGTGCAACTTCTTCGGCATGTTGATGACCAACTCACCGTCCACATGATGACCCTCGCAGCCAGGGAATGAAGCGTTCAGATAGACATAGCCAAGACCACGGCGTTTAGCGCGACCCCTAGCCCAATGCGCTTTTTTGCCGCCCTTCCAATGACTGCCCAAGGGGCCGATCATTGCCATAGACATCTTTGCCCTCGTTTCAGGAGACGTAGGGTGCCCCGCTTCCGCCGCAGACATTCTTGCTCGCGCTTCAACGGTATGGTGCTCTGGGCCAGTGGGCGCATGCCCCATTAGTGCCGCAGACTGCTTTGCCCGCGTCTCCAACGACACGAGGTGCCCCATGCGTACAACAGACATCTTTGCCCTGCTTTCTTCTGTCATGTAGCTTCCGAGTCTCACGACGAGTCCTTTGTGTAGTGCACTTGATACATTTCATTCCACTCCGTCTGATTCATGTGCTTCCGCCAGAAGTCAGCGGACCATTCGCAGCCGTCTGTGTAAGCTGCCTTCCTGATTGCTTCCTCACGTGATGCCTGCTTGCTGCGCTCAATCCTTGCACCAAGTCTCGAACCGATGTAAACCAGGAAGAAGTCGAGGACGAGTACCACAATCCAAAACCACCATGGCAGCATGTCAGTCTCCTAAGTGTTCCACTGAATGAGGCGAACAGTCTCATGAGCGAACAGGTTGCAATGTATTTCTGCGTCCTGCTTCGAGTAACTGTTGTACGTGATTTCGTCATTGCTTTTCATGACTGCCCACATCTGATGAACTACGGGTTGGCGTTCAGGAACTGAAACCAAGTCGAGTGCACTATACGTGCTATCAAACTCGCCATTGATCGACCATGAAGCCTGTCTCTCGGCACCGTTTTCATCTGTATACAGACCAACAACCGGCCACTTCCGCCCAGAAGGATTATCAGGCGTTATACGGTCAATCGCCAAGATACGAACGGGTTTGCTAGGGATATTGAGATCACCCTTCGTCTGGTACTTCCCTTCCATCGTCACTTGCATTGGCTTCCTCCTTTGATACTGTTGGAACTCATAGGCAATCATCTGTGCTCGCAAGTAATCCAGACGCGGGTTCTCCCATATCTGTCGTTCTTTGGACCAGTCGTGAAAACCGTTCAAGAACCAGTCCATTGCCTTCTCTGTGTCTGTGCGGTTATCCATCTAGGCTCCTTTGACTAAAGCCGGAAAGTTCAGTGGCGTTTTGACTCTGAACTCAATGACGTACTTGTCGCGGACCTTCGCAGCTTCCATGCGGTCCTTGAACATTCCCAGGTACACAAACTTCCGTCGTCCTTTCACGCCTACCTGCACCCGGGCAGAGTAGTTGCCGTGACTGGGGTACACGCCCAGCAAGGTCTCTGTCCGCTCTGTCCGCCCTGCCACTTGTTTGCAAAAGCTGACACTCTGCAGTTGTTCTGCTGTCCACTGTCCGCAGGTTCCCACATCTCGCAGTTCCCTTGTGCCGTCCTCACCTTGAATGATGACACTGACGTGGTCATACCTGTAGGACCGTTCGACGAACCGCTTACAGGCTTGTTGCAAGGAAGACCAGTCGCCGTTACCGGCAACCTCGATGCACGTGGGACCACGGGAGGAAACAATCAAAAAACCAGTGGAGAGAGCTGCATCCTTGATGAAGGTTTGGATGTTCATCAGTCTTTCCTCGTGAACTTGCTAATATCCATCGGTGGTTCCGGCCTCTTGTTTTCCTGCACTTGGCTTGCACCATGGTTGACCCTATATGCCTGCCCCTTCAAGGCTCCGCTGTTGAATCGCGTCACGACTTCATCGGGCATCCCGGAACAGAAGGTGATGTAGGACTTCCAATAGTTCTGGTAATGCTTGTCTGTCTTGACGATCCACTCAAGCAAAGAGTGAAACGCTTTGTCGAGGTCCTTGTTGGGGAAGAGTGTGGCGGCGTAGGCACGTGCCTTGTCATCAAATCCCTCAACAGCCAAGGTCTCCCGGTTGAACGTCAGGTGAGGAATCTTGTACGTCTTGCTATTTTTGGGGGTAGGGGGTTCTTTTGTACTACTTCTCCTGCCTTCCTTCTTTAGAGGAGATGCAAGGGGGGACTTTTCTTCGCTCGGTATGTTGTTTGCTGTGTTGTGCGGTGTGTTGTCTGCTGTGTTGCTGACACCCTCTTCTGTCTGTTCTACAGAGTCGTCCGCTGTGTCGTTCTCTGTGTTATCTGCTGTGTTGTGCGGTGTGTTCTGCCACTTGTCGTAGTTGACAATCTTGACGAAGGTGCTCGCATGATCGCTATATAACTGGATCATCCCATGTCGCCGCAGCCATGCCAGGAACATCCTGACCTTCTCTTTGGTCCAGCCTGTCTTGTCTGCAAAATCAGCAAGAGAGATGGCCAGGCGGCCACGCTTGAGAGGGTATTCATGCTGACGGATAATCGTGGTATAGTCATCATGAGCTGCGAGGGAGATGAGATATAACCATGCTGATAGCCGATCCCATGGTTTATCGTCTGCAATAGGGTGCGAAAAGAGTTTTCTGGCTACCTTAAACCAATCGCTATGGTCGCTCATGGAGGGTTGTTGTCTTAGACTAAATAAATGCAGGAAAGGGAGTGCTTGAAAATGTACATGAGGCCATGAGCCGTTTCAGGATTGGTTTCGAGCACGATGCCATACCTGTCGAAGTCGATCAACTCCCCGTCGCTGCTGGTGTCATCAAGATAGACGGCACGAATGCGACGGCCTTTCAATGTCTCGAAGAAGAGGGTGTCTGGACCCAGATGCTTAGGTTGGTTTGATAAGTTTGGGTGGTTCTGTTTGGCTTTCTGTTCCATTGGTTTGTCCATGATTAGAAACCAAGGGATACTGAACGAGACAACCGCAAACTCCTATAAACATTATCACTAGCCCAATCTCTATGCTCGTATTGGATACTTTGATTGTATACTGGTATCAGTAGGATAAATAATGATTTCTGATGGTGCAACTGTGAAGAAAAGAGGGAACCCAGACCCAGACGTTGGGGTTGGTTTGATGGATTGAGTTGGAGTTGTGTCGCTTTCTTCTGTCCCATACTATTCTCCTACTATGGATTCTGCCTTCCAGCAGTCAGCCTACTTGGTCAGGTCAAAGAGTGCAAGGGCAACCAGTAGGTGGGCTGTCCTTTAGGAGAGCCATGCGCTCTCGGTCAGTAAGCCCTTGCACCTTTATAGTCTACTTAGATCTGAGCTGTGTCAAGTACCTCGGCTAGTTGTGCAGATTGCCACCGTTCATCTGCACGATCGCGGGCTTCGCGGCTTCTGCCCGTTGGTCTTCCTTCGCCCGCTCGAAGATGGCTGCCGTGCACTGCACCATCGCCAGTTCGAGCAAGCCCCCGGCCTCGGCCAAGTCTAGGTAGCCTTTGTCGTTACTCGTCGCTGGACTCTGTACCTGCTCCGGCGTCAGCATCATGCTCGAATAGGCTGATCGACTGACTGCCAGGCTCGCCAGAGATTGATTCAACGCGCCCTTGAACTCCTCTATCGAACTCTTCAGTATTGGTTGGCTCATGCTTCTTCTCCCTCGCGGTTGCCCGCTGTGCCTGCCTCAGCAGACGCTTCTTGTAGACCTCGTTGTACTTCTCGTTTGCACCGTTCTGATACCCCTGAGCGTAGCCATTTCCGTAGCTGTTTTGACCCTGTTTTACCACCATAATGACGGCGAAAATAGCCACCAAAGAACAGAGAACACTAACCAAAAACAACCATGATTCTATCCCCATATTCCTCCTATGTTCTCCCGACTTTCAGCCCTGTATTGCACATATTGCTCCAATCAGACCATCGTATCTTTGCTGCCAGCAGTGCCTCGAAGGTCGCAGCTCCCTTCACGATACTTGGCTCTTTCAGTTCTACCACGTGCACGGCAGTCCCCTCATAAGGGCAATGCACGAGCAAACCACGAACGACTGGGTAGTGAAACTTCCGTGACGCGAGCCAGCAGTATGCCGACAGCTCGAGAGCATCTGACTCATGAAGGTCACCACCCGTCTTCCAGTCGATGACCACTCGCTTGCTGCCCTCGAGCATGATAGCATCACACCGGCCGCTGATCCCCAGTTCTGCATCCGATACGTCGATCTCGATACCCTGGAACTTCCTCTGTGGCTCCTTCTTGTACCACTGCTGCCAGAGGTCAAGTGCGTGGTAGGCTCGGACTGCAATTTCTTCATCCAGGATCGCCTTGTTCGCCGCGTTCAACAGTCTCGGTGTGACAGCAAAGCCAAGCTCTTTCTGGACCAAGACATGGAACACGGAGCCGATCTGCTGCGAGAACGTGCGAACCTCCTGCGGTGTCGTGCCTTTCTCCCATGCTGGATACGATCCAAGCATGAGCGACACGACCCATTGCTGCATCCACGGTTTTTCGGGAAACTGCACGATTGACGAGACGCTAATTGGTTTGTTCATACCTTGCACCCTTGTCTCAATTCCTGCATCGTCCGAGTGCCTTTTTTGCAGTTGCAGTTTTTGCAAAGGGGCTGTAAGTTGTCAGTAGCATTTGTTCCGCCTTTGCTGATGGGGATGATATGGTCAATGGTGGCAGAACCTTTGTCCAACTGTTTTCCACAAAGTTGACATTGCCAATCGAGTATGTCGCACTTGGCATAAAATGCCTGCAAGTCCATTGGCCCAACAGCTCGCAATTGATGAAAACGCTTCCTCGTAGATCGTCGATGATTTTCTGCCCAAGTTGGGGGATGCTTATACGTCTTGTTGTATGCAACAATGTCTTCTGGGTAAGTCAGGCGGCGCACACGAGCTCTCTCCTTGAATAAATCGGGATTAGCCAAGTATCGCATACGATTCCGTGTCTTTTCTTCCTCACGGTGTTTCTCGATCCACCTGTCTCGTCCTGCCTGCACACTTTCAGGATGCGCAGCGCACCAGTTACGAATCTGCGAGCGAGCAACGATAGCACCACACTCGGAACAGTATTTGCTTTGGCTGCTGTTCGGTATGTACTGCTTGCCACAAACCAAGCAGACTTTAGTGCTGTATGCCATAGGAAGTAACGCTGACCGGCTTCTCGTTCATGGCCAGTGCTTCAAGCGCTGGATCAATAGGGACGTTCACCAGGGGTCTCCTTGAGAATGAGGTCGAACGTTCTGCCCCCGACCTTGAGTTCTTTAGCTCCAATCGCAACGGGATGTTTATCTGTCGTGAAAAAAACCTGGCCTACGCTTTTCTCCCGGATGACAGCTGCACAGATGTCTTTCTCCACGCTGTCGTAGTCTATCGAGTCGTCTTTGTTCGCTAGCCACAAAAGTATTTCACGGACAGTCATGGCTTCTCCTTTGTGGGCGCGAGGACGGAGGCGGGGTCTATGTTCGCCCGCTTCAATTCTTGTTCCATCTCTTTGGGATTCCACGACATCTCGTGTCCTTTACGGTCGCAACAATGGACTTCACCCCGCCTGTCATCGTCATTCGCCCATCCATGCGTATAGAGAGGGCAGGACATGACGCCCTCTGCCCCTTCTGCCACGCCTTGCTTAAGAGCTGCCGAACACCGCCTGATACCCTCTTTGAGATATGCTTCGGTAACATTTGCCAGTGCCTCCTTGTATTGGTTTTGTGTCTGTTGTGCTACGACAGAGATAAGTTCTTCAAGTTCTGCTCTGGTAGGGATATGCTTGCCCTCTGTGAACCCGCATTCTCCTTGAGCGCAGTACAAGGGAGTCTTGTCTACGCGAAGCAGTCGTTCCAGCAGTTCCTCAACCTTAGTCATGGCTACTTCTTCGCCTTGACCTCAACTCGGATAGACAATTTCTTTCTGTTGAGGACAACGGTTCGAGATAGACCGCTTTCGTCTGAGAGTTCGTCAATATGTTGACGAATGTTTTCCAACATGCCAGTGATGCCATCATGGTCTCCCCCACAAGCCTTCTCGTAATTATCCAAGAAGTTCTGTTCCCGTTCTGAAAGTGTCTTCGGCTTGTCCATTGCTACTTCTTTGCTTCGATTAGAATCTGTCTGAGATTGCTTTTGCTTCTGCGTCCATCGCTTCCTTGGTATGCTTTGCCAGTTCAGTGGCGAACTCAGGTGACACGCCATCCGGAACCTTGCCCTGGCCGACAGCCAGAACTGCATCACAGATGTCGAGCAGTAAGGCGATCCCCGCATCATAGACCATTGTTGACAGCGAAGTGCAGGATGTATCATACTTCTTAGCCATGCCTCCCAAGTCGGCAGGCGTCAACTTCAAGAACTCCTGCCCCTGCTTGATCAGGACCATCGTGGCGTCGTCGATTGCTTTCTCAGATTCTACCGGCATCTCGCCCGTGTCGGACGTAACCACACCAGCCAGCGCCAGGCCAGTCATGCTCAGCGTAAGTCTGCGCTTGGCTTTCGTCTCGGCTTTCATGTAAGCGTTCGCAAGGTCTTCCCCACGCAGGGCAACGATACTCCCGTCTCCTTTCCAGAACGACTTGCCCTCGGCAGTCTTCGCCCAGTTGCCGCCTTCTTTCGTGATGGGAACGGAGCCGGATGCCTCGTCGACACGGCCATCGGCCGTCTTGCCTTGGACTCTGATCGTATAGATGCCATTCGGGATGTCTACGATGCGATCAAGGACAGTCACTGATATTCTCGTGTTGGACCTGATCTGGTCGAACGCTTCCGCCCTAGCGTACAGGACGAGTTTCACTGCGCCCTTCTCTCCCTTCATGTTGATGTACTCGAAGGGCTTTGCGAGCGGGTTCAATCCTGAACTCTCGCACATCCTGCGATAGTACGCCAGTCTCTGACTGGCATTGAGAACGCTCAGATCGCCTTGAAGTAGGACAATTTCCAACGTCTTGGCGTCGATCTCCGTATTAGCTATCGGTGCCGGCTGTAGCGCACTCGATCCCAGGACGACTGGTTCTCTCGCGTTCTCGGCTTGCGGTGCCATCTTCTTGATAGGTTCAGTCATTACTTCTCTCCTTCCGCCGCTTTGGCGAGAACAGCGTGCAAGAGCTTGATGCCCTTGCGCCAATCGGGTGATTGCTTGTCGAGTCCCTGTAGGATCCCCAGGTGTTCCAAGTGCGCCAGACTAAGCTGCAGTCGCATAATTCTAGGTTGTTGCTGGTATCTGACCGGTTCGTTTCCTCCGTCCAACATGTTCACTCCTTGCCCGGCTGGTAGGCCGGATCTTCCTTGTTTCTTGTCACTGCGAGTGCAGCGGCGACCATTCCTCCGGTGATTCGTCCTGGTTCCATCCGGTCATTGATCGGCATCTTCCAGGCGTGTGCCAAGGCAGCTTCCGCTGCGGTGACAGCCATTTGTACACGGGCCAGTGTTGCATCGAGCAGGTGAACTGAGCTGATCCGGAGTTCTGGCAGCTTGCGTACATCGACATCAACTACGTGGCGGAGGACCGTGTAGTCTCCCGTCAGTGCTGACTTCTTCACCATCCACTCGGACCGTCGAAGCTCCGGCTCCGGTGCGTTGTCCTGTACAAATGCCAGAAGCTCTCCCATCCTGCTTTCCACGTCGTTGCGCACGGTCATCCAACCTTGGACTGTTACCATAGTATCTAGTGTATACGATATAAGTGTGCTGTCAATAGACACCATGCTACGCATCTGTGCCTCCTTTCCTGTGGTCCGTCAACCACTTCAACGTCACTCCCCGCGCACAATACGCGTCAATCTCGATACGTCTGCAATGCTCTTCCAGAATGACTGGTTTGCTCATCTCCTGCGCAATCTTTTCCGTGTGCTTTTGCAGGATCAAGCGCCCGGCCCGCTCCCTTGGCGTGCACTCCTCCTCGTCGACCAATCTGAGCGTGACCATGTCGCCTGGTCCGTACCTCGTTGCACCCACTGCAGCAAATGGCAGCACGTAGGCCACCATCCACAGCTCGAACTGTGACTGCGCATTATAGATGGGTGTTTCCAGGATCAGCAAGCGCATCACAGACCTCCAAACATGACGTTGATCATGGCGCCCAAATTGTCCTTGAGGATAAACTCAATGCCATAGTTCTTTTTGAGATCGTCGTGGTACTTGTCGACCACGAGCGCCTTTTCCTTTTCCGTCTTGGCGAGCAGGTAGTGGCTCTCGTAGCGTGCTGCCAGGAGGATACCGACTGCCATGTCCCGGCACTGTCGCATCAACCATACCTTGTCCGTTGTCTGCGGGTTCTTCTCATCACCGGAATGTCCACAGTCGAACCCATAGACCATCCCTGGTCCTTCCTTCCCTTCTGCGTAGGTGATGCCCCCGTGAACAGGTACGTAGGTCGCAATACCCTTATACCCTTGTTCCCTCAGAGGACGGTACATAAACCGTACGTAGCCGCACCAACTAGGCATGTACTTGTCCTTGCTCTGCAGGATCGTGAAGATCACAGGATGCGGGAAGATCTGCGGCCACCGGCCGAGGTTGACGGTTCCATCCGACGTTATTGCTCCTTCGTAGTTCTCTGGATAGTTCTTCACTTCTTCTCCTTTGTCGGCAAGTAGGTGAGTTCCGACTGGTTGTACCGCGCCCTCGCACCATCATCCCACTGGACCTGAAAGTTCGATCTCCCGGTGTGGTTTACTGTCCCTCGCTTGACGTGAAAGTGATACTGTCCGGGCTTCGCGCACATGCGGCTCACCCGGTCGCCGATCTCCAATCTCCCTCGGTCATTCATCTCAGAACCTCCTCATTCATCCGATAAAGAATGGGTGCAGTTCGAGCCATGTATAGCCGAGTGCTGCGCCTGCTGTCGTGATCCCTTGGGCAAGCCTAGCATGATAACTTGCGCTGTTCTCGCTGGATGCTGCAAGGAAGAAGTCACCATGTACCTTGAAGATCATGGCTTCCCGTTCCAAGCGCATTGATTCGCTTTCCTCGGCGTTGCGCTCCTTGAGAAGTTTCTGCAGGAGCCTTGCCCGTTGCGCTACCTCGATCGCTGCAATGAACTCGTCGACCTCGTCTTCTGCTTCCTGCTTGCCTTGTGCACTCGTTGCACCACCGCATCCCATTTCCAGGGAAAGGCTTTCAACGATGCTGATCATGCTCTTACGTAGTTCCTTGGCCTTATCTTCCTCGGTGTGTCCTTGAAGAACTGGAAACTTTAGCTTGTCGTCCATTAGAACGTCCTCGGTGCTTTCCGTACGCCGCAGTGGACCTCGTGGCAGTGGCGGCATAAGATCGCGTCGGCCATGCCACAGTGGTGCAAGGCTTCATCGAGCTCGTCGAACCTAAGAGCTTTGACTTTGGCGATTGCTTGCTGCGTCCTTGCTTCTGCGATCTCGTCTACGTAGATGTTCGGCAGGTGGACTGGCATATGCCTGCCATCAAAAAACTTGTACAGTGCCGTGCTTGTCATGGCAACTGCCTGGGCTGCTGCAATATGGAGCCGCCTCTCTGTGTCTTCCTCGGCTACCCGATCGTCACACGGCGTGATGTCACAACTGCGACACGCGCTCGCACACACGATCCTGCATCTGGTTTTCATTCCCTGCCTCCCGTCTGCCAGACAAACACGAGACCGATGACGACGAAGATCAGCAGACCCATGACGCCGGCCCATTCATCGGGTGTCGCGTTCCGCAAGAAGGCAAACCAGAGCCACACAACAACGAACAAGACAAGACACAAGGTGACAAATACGTTCCGCTTTCCGTCGTTCATTGCACACACTCCCTGTCAGACACTGGAGCCACTTGCTCGGCTAGACCCTCGATGACCCTGCGCGCGTTGTCGATCTTCGTCACCTGGTCAAAGTCCTCCGCCAGCCAGGCCCTCTCCCATTGGACCTGGAGCACCTGCAATGTCGCGCCGTTCATGCGGTCGCCTCGGGGGCAACTTCGCCGCCAAGCTCCTGCGCTTCGGCTGCTTCGAACACGTCCCAGTTCTCTGCTTCAAATGCTGCATCGAGTTCAGGCGTGCTCTTCACGGTGATTGCGTTCTTGCTTTTTTCATGGTGGATGACATAGCAAGTTATAGTTGCCGCAGGCCCGTCTGGAAAACCCATCTGGTTTACAAGAGTGATACGATTCTCAAACTGGTGATCTCTGCTGATAGTTCTCATGTTCTTGTTCCTCCTGCGGGTTTGTTCCGGTTCCCGCGCCGGTGGTGCTTCGGGCTTGGCTCTCGCCTGCTCGCGGCAGCCGTCTCCCTCGGGTGGCGGCTGCCGTGAATCGGTTAGAAGAGGCTCAAATCGTTGGAGCCGCTTGCTCGGTTTACCTTGGCGGGTGGTGTTGGCGGTGTGGTCCTGGTCCAGTGCTCTTCCTCGCGCTGTTCCTCTGCCAGGATCGCGGCTTCGTGGTCGTCTTCTGCCTGCTCGCGTTCGTCGGCGTCGCTGTCCTGGCGTTGGGTTGCTTCGATGTTGTCAAGGGTGTCGGCTTCCTGGGGCGTTAGTGGTAGGGTTATCGGGGTCTTGTTTTCGTCGGGGTCAGTCTGCGAGACGTGAAACACGGTAGCGCCTGTGGGGATTGTGTGTTCGGTCTTCTCTCCGGTGGCTTGGTCGACGTCCTCGACGTGTGCATATACGGGAACGTGTACGCCATGCTCGCCTTTCTTTACATGGCGGTTAAGTGCGCGCCAGGCGTTGAACGTGAAACAATCAACACGTGGGTGCGCGTCAATACCTCTGGATGCAAAAGCGGTGAGGATCAAAAGATCATTGCCACATGTGCGGCCATGTTCGGCGCGGTCAAGTGCATCGTTCTGCATGGTGGCTCGCTCTCCTTGGGTCAGTCTCTGGCGCTTCCTGGTCTTCGTTGCTTCCATGGTGTACACTCCTCCGGTTTGTGAGGGGTAGCCGGTTCCCTGATTGGGTAGGCTTAGCGCCTGCTCGGGGTGGGGTCCCTGGTAGGGCCCTGCCCTGAATCGGTGCTAGTTATACCAAACCTTTTAGGGCAAAACTGAAATACTGGGACCGTGTCCGGCCGATGATGACGTGATCGAGGACGCGCACACCAACATACTTGAGCGCCTGCACGATCCTGTTGGTCGTGTCGATGTCTTCCTTGCTTGGGTCCGTTTCTCCGCTTGGGTGGTTGTGGACCAGGATGACCCTGCTTGCATGGTGGACGCATGCCTCACGCAAGACGTCGGCCGGATCGACAACGGCGGCACTAACGCTTCCGCGCGCAATCTCCACGGGCTTGATTACCTTGTTTCTGATGTCGAGCAGAACAGCGTAGAAGTATTCATTTTGTGCGTCGTGCAGTTGGTCCAGTTCGTTGAGCACATAGTCAATAGCGTCATCGGCGCTGGTCACTCTGGCGGCGGTCTTGGTGACGTTGTGCTCGCGGTTCAAGGCGCGCGCAAGATCGGCGGCGGCTAGCAGTCGCGCGATCTGCGACGTGGTCAGCAGGTCGACGAAACTGTCTGGGGCTGTGCGTAGGTCGTTCAGCAGTTGGGCCAGGCTTGGCCGGTCCTGGTGCTGTTCGTGCATGACTCTGGCATACAAGCGCTGTGCGGTGTCTGGTCCAAGGATGACGGCCAAGGCGGCGGTTGTGTCGGTGTCCTGGCTGACTGGCTGGTCCGTCGTGCGTTCTCTCACGTAGTTGACCAAGTCGGCGGCTTTCATGCTGCTTGCTGACCGGTGACCGGTGACGGTCTCCGGGGTGCTGGTGGTATCAAACAATTCAGCGGCGATCATGGCTGGCTACTCCTGCTTGCCGTTCAACTGCTGCGCTTCGGCCAGTGCTTTGATGTGGTCGGCTTCAAGGACTGCGGCGTCCAGAACTGCGGCGTTTATGGGGTCAAGCGGGTGTTGGAACGCTTTGTTGATTGCGCTTTCGAATATGGCTTCTTTGTTCCGTTTGGCTTCTTCTGCGAGTGCTTCACGGTGTGCGAGTTCAACGGTGACGATCTCCATAAACTTGTCGCGGGCGTCTGCTGTATGTGGTGATGTTGCACCAAACTTCCGGACCATGGAGTCATAGACTGCTTTTGTTTGTTCGGTGGTCTTGGTGTCTGTCATTGGTGGTTCTCCTTGCCGGTTCCCCTTGGCCTTGTCCGGCTGGCCTATTTGATACTCATATACTATACATATATGGGATAATGTCAAGCATGCTCACATGTGGTGTTCATGCGGTGTGTATGTATCGCGTCTATGTATGAGTATTGTTCGGGTTCCGTACGATTGCTATTGATTAGCAGATTGGACAGCTGGCATGCTGCTGTTCATGCAGTGTTGCTGTCTCGCAGGACAGGAGAGTCAATGGATTGCCTGCTATTGGCAATGCTCGTTCAACTCGTTCGGCTTCCGATAGTTCGGTTTCCGTACGATTCCAGGGAATGACCAGATCAAGCAACCCCAAGCAAGACAACCAGCAGGACAAGAAGCTGTAACAGCTAGCACATGTAACAGCTGTTACATCAGGTGAGAGGAAACCATATAAGGAAGGAGAGTTCAGGAGACTTCTTTTTTATACTGTGGTCTTGTCTTGTTCTTGGTTCTTGTCTGTAAGCATTACAGGATTACTGAAAGTACCTAGTACAAGACCTCCTTGTTTCAAGTACTTAGAGGTTTATAGCTACTTCTTAGAGCATGAGACCTTCTAGGGACTATGAGACTCCGCTAGTTTTCGCCGTCGTTGTTCCTGGTTGGACCCATATTGCGCCGATCTGCCCTGGTTCGCCTGTTTCCCCTGCTGCTACAGGCTCCAGGACGTGATCTCACATTGCTTGCCGTATGATTGCATGGTCGAGGATACTCACATAATCGCCTCGACTGCTGGAACTTCTCCACATTGCGCCCGTTTTGCGTCTCCACCACCATAAACGCTGTTTTACGGTGGTGGGATTGTTTCGTATTCCGAACGATTGTGCTATACTTTCACCATGCCAAGACGAACTGTTGACAGTAAAGCATTGACCAAGGCAACCCGACCAAGGGAGCCTATTGTCACGCCAGGGCAGGCGCTTGCTCCTGTTCCTGCATCATTGACAGCACTAGCAACAGCAGGACAACCAGATCAGGAAGGCACAACGTACGACCTGGAAGCAGCACGCGAGCAGGCAGCGGCCGCACAGAGCAGGGGGAGTAGGTCGAACTCCGCCGAACCCCCCCACATGCTTAACATTATCCCCCAGCCCCATGCAGACGACCCTTCTAGTACCCCTTCTCCCCCGGAATTACAAAAAAATATCGCTCTCAACCCCCGTCTGACCGGTCTGGAAGAAGCCGATCAGAAGGTGATGTTCCAGTATTACGTGTCCAGAACAGGAAAAGCACGGTCTGCGTATGAAGTGGGAAGAGTTTTCAAGGTTCCCGAAGAGTTTGTTGAACGATTGCGGAAGAAATACGAGTGGGACAGGGAGTGTACGGCACTCGAAGACAATGCGATGCTCGATGAACAGGATGAAACGAACCTGCATGACCTCGTGGCACTCGAAGCATCGACGATCAGTGGGTTGCAGGGGATCCTCGGAAGGCATAACGCGGCAAGTGCACAGCTCGAGGAGATGAAGAAACTGCCGAGACCAGCCCATGATCCCGAGAAAATGGTGTGGGACAATGAACGGAGCCGGTTACTGTCAGAAACAGTGAGTGCGACGATGCTCATCAAGATTTCAGACGAGATTATGCTGCTCAAGAAGGCCAAGATTGGACAGCGGAAGCGCAAACCCGGGAAGATGTACGTGGTGATAGACCCTGCAATGGCCGAGAAGTTGCAGAAAGAGTTCAACAACCGGCCCGTTGCACCCGAACCTGATGGAGAAGGGGCGTAATGGAGTCCTTTCTGCAGATCATCAAGGACGGGAACGTCCACGTGATCTCTGAGCGGTTCAGACGCAGCCGGTACAAGATGGGTGGGGGCTTTTCACTTGCCCATTGGGACTTCAAGACGAAGAAACTGGTCATGGACTGCACGCTCCACTGGAAATACAAAAAAAACGACCCCGAGTGGGTCTTCCGTGAGCTGAAATTGAAGGCATACTGGCCAATCGTCGAGCCTTGGATACGCAAGCGGCTTATCGCCGACACAAACAGCTTCGATGAGGCTGCTCCGTCTCAGCGGCACGAGAAAGCGAGGGTCTGATGCTGGCGCCGACCCTGTATACGACGGTCGAGCACGAGCGTCAGGTCGACAAGTTCATTTTCCCCCATGAATTGCAGGCTGGAACCATGCTGTTCGACGTCCCGTTCACCTTTCTCATGGGTGGATGGAACCTGGGCAAATCGTCCTTCCTTCCCATCTGGCTTACGTGGATGATGGAGCAGCACCCCAACGAAAACAGCATCCTCATATCGCCCACCTTTGACCAACTGCGCGATGTCATCGTTCCCCTGCTTGTCGATACCGTCGACGGCACGTACTACGAGGGGATCTGGAAGCGCAACGACCACCAGTACATCACGCCCTATGGCACCATCTTCCTGCTCTCAGCCCAGGACCCCGAGCACATCCAGGGGCGCAAGGTCTGCGCTGTGGGTGGCGACGAGGCCGGCCAGTGGTCGTATGAGGCGTGGTTCCACGTCAAGAGTAGGATCTCGAAGAAGGGTGGACGCTTTCTGGCCGCTACCACCCCCTACTTCACGAACTGGATGTACCACGAGTGCTTCCAGGCATGGCTCCGCCATGACCCAAACTACCAGTTCTGGATTGGCAGTAGTCTCCTGAACCCCGCGACTGACCGTGAAGTCTTCGAGCGCGACCGTGCCACGATGTCGCCCGAGGAGTTCTCCTTCTACCGTCTGGGACTCTTCGCCAAGCCCAGTACCCTCGTCTTTCAGGAGTTTGAGCGTGGTCGCTGCACCCGGGATTTTCACAAAGTGCAGACGCCGTGTCTTGCTGCCATGGACTTTGGCAACGACCCCGACCCGACGACGTGCATCATCGGTCACTGGGGCAAGGGACCGCTCGAAATCTACGAAGACTACTACCGCAGTAACGCCCTCGCCAAGGACCACGCCGACGTGCTCGGGCCGATGTTCATCCGTTACGGTATTCACTGGGTTGTGTTCGATTGCCGGTCAAAGAGTGCACAACGGGAGATTGCCGCTGCCATTGAGGACAAGTACCACTTGGGTATCGAGTGGATCCCGGCCAACGGAAGTCTGCTCGTCGAGGATGGTGTGTGGACGATCAAGGGTCTCATCCACCAGGGCAACCTGCTCGTCGACCGTTTCCTGTGCAAGGACATGATCAACGAGTTCGAGACGTGGGAACGCGACAAGAACACCGGCAAGTGCAAGGTACGTGGACCGAACCATTGCATCGACCCCTTACGGTATTTTATCTGGTACTGGCAGGTTTTGGCTCGTCGTGGCGATATTCCCGCAGACGAAGCACCTACTACCAGTCAGGAACCGAAGTTTCTCACCGAAGGGCAGCTACTCGCCCATTCCGTCTTTGCCGAGCAGGAACAACAGTATCAACGCAGTCATATGACAGACCTCATCGACATCGAAGGCAACTACGGAGGCAACTCATGAGCGAGTTTAGCGTGGAATCCAGCATCCAGGAATACATTCCCAAGACGAATACCGCCATTCCGCCCGATCTGCGGGGGGACTACACGACGGCCGTCGACGAGTCGACCGACGCTCATCAAGCTATGGCGACCTACGCCCGCAAGTATGAGGGTCCGACCTATAAGGCTGTCGCCCATGGACAGGCGGAGAATGAGCCGCACGTAAACCTGATTTCCAGTACGATTGAGCAGATGGTGGCGATGAACAGTTGGAAGAACCCGAGGATCACGGCACTCCCCGTCGAGACGGGCGATGTCCAGCAATCACATATGGTCAACGCCTTGTTCCGTTACTGGCAGCACCGCTTCAAACTCCGTGACTTCCAGGAACGCATGAACCGGATGGGTTTCATCTATGGGACAGCCCTCGGACGCGTCGACTGGATCAAGAACGAGAACCAGTACGAGCGTGGAGACTTCCGTGTCCACTGTGCGAACCCCATGAACTTCTATCCGGACCCCTACGCAACGTGTTTCGAGGACATGCAGTATTGTACCTTCGACACGATCTGGTCGGAGAGAGCGGCAAAAGCACAATGGCCGGGCCACGTCCAGATGACGGCTGACAGCGACACCATGAGCAATCTGCAGATAACCCCTCCACGTTCGGTTGTCGTCCACGAGACGTACTACGCGCCGACGACAAAGCACTCGAGAGGCCGGCTGTTCCGGTGGACTGCCTTCGGTCTCCTTGAGAAAGAGTTGGAGATCGAAACGCCGGACCACCGTTACCCGTTCGCCATCTTCTACAACGTACCGAGCACGACTTCCTTCTGGGGACTCAGTGAAGTCCACAACATGATCTCCGTCCAAGCTGCGTACAACAACTTCCTCTGGTACATCTTCCAGGCTGCGCGGTATGCGACGATCAACAAGTACGTGACGAACGACGGTGGACTCAAAGGCCAGCGGATCAACATGGACCCTTCGCAGGTCCTCGTCCTGGAAGGTGGCGACAAGGCGTTCCTGAAACTCCTTGACCGGGGAACGATCGACACCAACAGTATCGCCATGCTGAGCGTCCTGTTTGGCGACGTCCAGCAGGTCTCGGGCGTCCAATCCGTCCAACAGGGCAACCCAGGGGCAGTGACAGCCGCTACAGCCCTCCAAACGCTTGCAATGTTAGGTTCACAGCGCATGGATGTGCGCAAATTGCACATGGCAGAGACCATGGGAGACATCGCAGAACTGCTGCTGGAGATGGCTGGAAAGGGCAAATTGTACACAAAAAACCACTTTCTGCGCATTCTAGGACAAGATGAGCCTATCGAACTGCAACCTGAGCATATCCGCGCAGACTTCGACATCATGTGCAGCTACCAGGAGTCGTTCCCCGAGGAGATCAACGCGCGTCTGCAGATGATGGCGCAGATGGCGTCGATGAAACCAGAACAGCGGGCGCTCATTGCTCGCTGGACAGGGGATCCCCTGTTGATAGAGACGGCCATGGAGTTCTCGAAAGCGTTACAGGAAGGTGCTGCAACCCAGGTGCAACCCACGGCGGGAAACGAACCACTGCCGCTACCTATGGCGAATCCACCGGCGACAGCACAGGCGGGACCACCGACCGTGATCACGCAGGATCAGCGGTTGTCAGCGTAAGTATTACGGAATCCGAAATAAATGTGCTATACTAAAAATAGATTCGGAACCCGAACGATGGGAGATGACCAATGCCGCTTAAGAAAGGCAAGAGCAGCAAAACGATAAGTGCGAACATTCGGACGGAGATCGCACATGGCCGCTCGCAACGTCAAGCAGTTGCGATAGCCCTCAGCACTGCTCATCCGCATGGCAAGAAGACTGCCAATAAGAGGAAGAAATGAGCGTGACCCGTAAACCTCCGCTTAGTCCACTGAACGCATCGCGCAGTGAGCAGGATGCCTACGCACGCAAGGCGGCCGGACTTACCAGCACCGGAACTAACCAAGGGGCCGCAACACGCAATAGAATGACGCCGCCACAAACTGTGGCACCCCAAGCACCTGTCGGACCGGGCATAGCCCCGGCCAATGGGAACATTCAACCAACGGGACCGGTCCAAACTCCTTCCGGTCCCGTTGCTGTTGTCAGTGCCCTCGACGTGGGTGCAGCAAAAGTAGGAGATCAGATCAGTTTCAGTGTATTGTCCATTCAGAATGGGCAGGTCCAATTAGGCAACCCGCTCGTTCTTCCTGGTACGCCAGCCAGTGCGACAACTGGTGCCAGCGGTGGCTTACAATGACCGGTTTCGGCAGCAGTGCCGTGAATACTGGTACGTCCAGCGGTGGATGACAACCGGAGGAGATTGAGATGACGGAAGAAGTAATCAACCAGCAGCAACCAGTGAGCGCAGCAGTCGAATCCCCAGTCACTGCAGAACCAATAGTTTCGGCCCAAGCAACGGCACCGGTGGTAATACCACCCGAGCAAGTTGCACCACCTCAAGTGGAAGATAAGCCGAAAAAGAGGGATGCAGAGGCCAGAATCAATCAGTTGACTGCTAAGTACAAGCTCACTGCTGATGAACTTGAGCAGACACGCGAAGAGAATCGCCGGCTTAAGGCTGGACAAGGCACGGGTGGCTCAGAGGGAGCAGTGCAACGTTCAGCACCAGAAGATAATCCCTACGCACCCATTGGGACTGGTCTCAATGGTGAGGTCACGCAAGACGACCTCGAAGGTCTGCCGCCGGTGATGCGTCAGATGTACGACAAAGTTCAGGAGATGACTAAAGAACGCGAGAACGTCAAAACGACGACTGCCCTAGAACAGTCGATCGCCACGAACTTTGAGGCATATCCTGAGATTGCTGGTGTCGTCGACGACGCAGAGATTGCGCTGGAAGCCAGTAAGCGCAGAGTACCACTCCACAATATGGAACTTGTGTTTGCTGGCCGAACGGTCGGTGTCCTCCGTTCTCAGGTCAAGGATCTGGCAACAGAGAATGCCGCGTTGAAAGCAGAACTGCACAAAGACACGGTTGCTTCCCCTATCTCGGGAAGCACAAAACCAGCACCATCTGACGAGATCGAGCCGGATTACAAACCCGGTGAGGCTATGGCTGCTGCCCGCAAAAAAGCTGCTGCTAAGGGCTAACCGGATGCGCTTGCTCGACCTACAACTTTATTTGGAGGCCGACAATGGCTACTGCATATGAACTTGCTAGTACGTTCAATGCTTATACCGATCCGAAATGGATCAAGAAGAACATCACTGATCTACGGTTCACCAACCGTCCTCTGTGGGAAGCGGCTGCCACCAAAGGCACGCTGAAACTCGAAAGCCCCTCAGGCCACGAGTGGCGGGTCCGCCTGGCTTATGGAAAGACCGACAACACCAAGCCGTTCAACGATGATACCGATCTGTTGACGGACAAGAACGGTCAACCCATCAAGCGCCAGGAGTCTGGTACTTATGCGAAAGGCCAGTATTGCTACTACTCGAACGCTATCATCCTCGGCATGATCGAGGATGAGCTTGAGCAGAAGGGCGACACTCAGCTCGAATCCATTGTCGACGATGAAGTCGGCAAGGTGCGCGATGACATGTACAACACCATGTACCAGTCACTCTTCGGTACTGGTGTCCTGACCCAGTCCAGCACCCAGCTCAAAACCCTCACGTCCTTCGGCGACATGCTCCGTTCAGGGGTTGCCTCGGGAACGATGGACACCTATGAGGGTATCGACCGGTCCGGGGTATTCTCGGATGATCCCGCCGACAGTCAGGGTCCATGGACGACCAACCAGTGGTGGATGCCGACCGTTGGCGCTGCAACTGGGACCACCGATCTCATCTGGGAACTCAAGCAGTGGATCAAACACGCCAAGGACCGCAACAAGGGCGTGAAGTTCAGCGTGATCTTCGCCAATGAGGACATGCTGAAAGTCCTCAACGACATGCAGCAGGCCAAGATGGCGATTCTCATGCCGTGGAAGCCGACCGACATGGACATCGTTTGGGGCGCCGAGTTTGCCATCAACGGGGTTCCCGTTGTTCAGGACGACAGTATCCCGGACAACACGTTCTGGGGCCTGGCGTTCAACACCTTCAAGCTCGCGGACATCATGCCCTTCCATCTTAGCCCGTGGGAAGCCCAACAGCACTACACCAAGATTTACTCGACCCTGCAGTGGGGTGGTCAGTTGATCAGTGATAACGTCGGTGGCAACGGCGTCTTCACGTATACGCCTGGCGCATAAGGGAGGCCAGCCATGGAATCCTATTTCCTCAAGTGCCCTATCGAACACCTGCAGTTTCCTCTTGACGCCGCGAACGCTGTGACGGGTCTGCTCATCAACCATTGTGTCGGAGATACACCTGCCCGTGTCAAGGTTCACTACTACATCGAGACGCAGGCAGGCGCCGGCACGTTGATCGACATCGGCTTCGGCGCAACGGCGAACGCACATCTCACGAACATCGTGGACGGTGCTTCGGCAGTCAGCGGAGCACAGGGCGGGCATGGCGAGACTATCGCCATCGTCTCGCAGATCGTTCCAGCGAACTACTTCATCACCGCCTTCAACGTGGCGACGAGCACTGCGACGATCGGTACTGGTATCGTCGGTTACATCGACCTCGAAATCGAGCGGTTCCCCGTCATCGTCGGCGATCAGTAGGGGGGTGAACGATGAAGCGCTACCTCTTAGACTTCCTCCAAGCCCAGAACGTTGAGGTCATCCTGACCACAGCGCAACTGCTTGCTCTCAAGGCAACGGCGGTTGAACTCATCCCGGCTCCTGCAGCGGGAAAGGCTATTATCCTGCTCGGTGGAACGGCCACGTACCGCAAGGGCACGACCGCTTTCACTGTTGGTAATACTGACGAGAACCTGGACATCGGCTACGACACTGCAACAACCAGTGTCGCCGTGGTCGAAACCACTGGTCTTCTCGACCAGGAAGCGAACAAGAGCGTCACGCTCGTGCCCGTCAAGGACATCGAGGTTCTTGCCGCGAAGTCGCTCAAGGCCAAGAACTTTGGCACTGGTGAGTGGACGGATGGCGGAACAAGTACGGTCAAACTCAACCTGACGTACGAGATCGTTACCCTGTAGGAAGATTGTGGGGGCTCCGGTCAAACCCTTTCCTGACTGACACCCCCACTTAGACAACAGCAATGGAGACGACATGGGCTGGATCACAAAGACCGACAGTTCGCTTCTTGAGCATACAAAAGCGGATACTGAACTCATAGAACGCGGACGTTCATCGTCCGCATTCAAGATTCGTACGGTCGCTGCAACAGCTTTGGCCGCCATTGTATGTGGCACAACCGCACTTGTTGAAGAAGTCAAGACAACTGCTTCCGCTTTCGTGGACGAAGTCAAGACAGATTCTTCCTTCGTGGTACGTTCGTTCTCTGATACTCCCCTTATGGAGCGATCGTCCTCCGATCCACGCATCTACACGAGTGCCGGTGAACTCATCTCTGCTCTCAACGGTTTCTTTGCTCTGCGTCTCATGTCACCTTTCCAGGTAAGGGGGTAACGATGGGAACAACTCTCCATAAAGACCTTACCGGTGCAGACCTCCACGTCGCTAAGCTCCATGCCGCCACGCACGTGGCGGCTGGAACTGACCCGCTAGTCCTGGCAGAAAGTCAGGTCACTGACCTCCTTGCCGATCTCGCTGACCTGGTCAGCAACTTAAGCGGCAAAGCTCCAACAGTCCATCTCCACGTCAAGACCGACATCACTGACTTCCCCATCCTTATACCCGGCACGGGTAATGGCGATGTTGTTGGTTCTCCATCCGTCACTCCTGGGCATCTTGCGATGTATGCTGATGAAACAGGAAAACTCATCGAGGACGGCGGAGCAATTCCGACCCTCTCTGGACTTGGGGCGGAAGCAGTTGCCAATAAGTCAACCAGTGTTCCAACCGATGCAGCCTCTGACGTAAGGTATCCTTCGGTTAAAGCGGTGAAGGATTATGCCGATGGATTGCTTGCTGGACTTCTAAGCTACCGTGGCGCGTACGACGCTTCTGGCAATGCCTATCCTGCGGCTGGCGGTTCTGGAACTGCCGGGGCCGTGATGAAGGGCGACATGTGGGCCATCTCGGTTGCCGGAGCGCTTGGTAGTGTAGCGATTCAAGTTGGCGACATGATTATTGCCAAGATCAACACTCCCGCACAGACCGCCGCGAACTGGAACACGCTCAACACCAACGTTTCCTATGTGCCAGAAGACCAGGCAAACAAAGAGAACACGACGCTCGACACCTCAACGGTCAAGTATCCGACGAACGCCCTCGTTAAGGCAGGGCTTGATGGGAAAGTAGCTACAGGAGATGCCCGTTTATCCGATGCACGAGTCGCCTCTGATGTTTCTGCTTGGGCAAAGGCGGGAGCCAAGCCGTCATATACCTACACTGAGGTTGGCGCTCCTTCTTCATCTGATTCTGGTCTTATACAAATGGAAATGGGTAAGGTTAATGGAAATGGTGTTGACTGGAATGCTGTAGTATGGGATACAAGTAAAAGATTAACCCTCTCTCAAATAGCAGTACCAAATTACTCAGGTCAAACCAATTATCCATTCAATGGTTATGGAACACTATTAACAATTGGGAGTGATGCAACGGCGTTCCCCCTTCAAATTGCAATTAGTGATAATGCAACTGCAGGGATAAAATACAGGTGTCAATACAACACAACGACTTTTTCAAATCCATGGATAACACTTTGGACATCTGCTAATTTTACTCCTCCAACATCCTTGCCCGCATCCGATGTCTCTGCATGGGCAAAGGCGGCAAGCAACGTCGCCATTCCGGGAGCATTGGGATGCAATGGAAAGACGGCACAGGCGGCGTATTATGGCGGTCCTGCACTGGCTGGCTTTATTACTGGGACGGTTGGAATGGACACTGCTTCCCATTTTCAGCTACTCATTAACTTGGTCTCCGCTATCAGGACGGCCCTTATAGCAAACGGCATCATGAGTTAAAGGGGGGGGTATATGACCAAAGAACAGATGCAAGAACGACTCACGAAGATTCAGAGTGATAGGCAGACGCTCGCCGTAAACATTGACCAAGCCGTGGTGAGGTTGCATCAGATGGATGGGAAGATTCAGTTGCTGGCTGAGTTGATTCAGGAAGAGAGTCCAAAGGCAGAATGAAGTTCAACGTCGCATCGTTGCTCGTCAGTGAAGATTGCAACCTTCGTTGCAAGTATTGCTTCGAGGAGAAGCGTCCTGGCCTCATGTCGCCCGAGGTCATGAAACGATCCCTTGAGTTCCTGTGTGAAGGTGCAATCGAGAACAACGAGCCGTCGTTCGGCGTCTCCCTCTTTGGCGGAGAACCAACATTGAATCCTGGCGTCTGTGCACAAGCACTTGATCAAGGTGTCTATCTCGGGCAGAAGTACGGCAAGCGGTTTGAGGCCAGTATGATTACCAACAGCGTGATCCTCCCATCGGTGCTTGCCGCAGCGATCCGCGAGAAGGGGGCTGCCGCACACTTCAATGTCCAGTTGTCGGTCGACGGACTAGCAGAGGACCAGGATGCACAGCGGGTCTTTGCTGACGGCTCCGGTTCGTTTGCTATAGTCCGCAAGACGATCGACCAGTGGCTTGATGTCATGCGTGATCGACCCGATGGACTCAGCCTGCATGGGTGTCTGACGCCGGCAACTGTTGGTCATCTGTACAACATCTGGCGATACTACCGGGACGAGGTTGGGATCAAGCGCCTGTGGTTCATCCCTATTCCTGAACTCATGTGGAAGCCCGAACACGTGAAGATGTACCATGAACAGGTCGGCCTCATCTACGAGGACATTCTGCGCAGGGTCCGGTCGGGCCACAGCACGGCAGAGGTAGATGCCTATGCGCCCTTGGACCGCTGTCTCCGCGAGTGGTCACGACCGGGGAAGGCGTGCAAGGCTGGCTATGGGTATGGCACCATTACTTCGACGGGCGACCTGTATCCATGCCATCAGATTTACTACAACGACCCCACACATGACACGCGTATGGGCGACATCTGGAAGGGGGTCGATCCTGACGTTGAACGCATCTTCAAGGAATCTGACCAGGCGGACCTCGGGTGCTCAGCAGACTGCGATGCAGTTCATTGCTACCGATGTCTTGCTGCGAACTGGGTCTATCATGGTTCGATGTTCAGTCAGATGCGTGGTCTCTACTGCCTGATGATGAGAAGCGATGCAGAGTACCAGAAGACGCTCAAAAAGGAGATAGCAACCATGGGGATCCTCAAAACAAATCAAGGAGAGAACGGACGGCCGTACAGTGGCGCTTATCAGCCAGGATACGATAGTGGAGAGGCATGCCAGTGCAATGTCAACCAACCTTCGCCAGCAGTCAACAACGCTGTACTGCCTGCTTCCGACACCATGAGTGCGTTGCAGCAGATCATGCAGCAGAACAACGACATTCTCTATGAACTGCGCCGCATGAACGAGAAGAAGTAACCCATGCCCTCCTGCACCTGCGTCTCCCGTGGCTCCTGCGACTGCCTGGTAAGAACTCCTCTTCCTATCGCGGGGGCCAGCCAAGCCTCGGTCAAGATCGTGGGAGGGATGGCTATTGCCAGTCCCAAGACGGTTGACGGCTTGCTGCAGTTGCCTGTCTGTACCTGCGACGTCCGTACTGCGGTCTGCGATTGCGATGCGAGAACTGGTGTAGCCGTCTGTGATTGTGACGCTCGTACTGCAGTCTGTGATTGCATTGGTAGAACCTCCGGCCCCGCGTGTTACTGTGACGCACGGACGGCGGTCTGTGATTGTGTGAGCAGAACACCAGTTGCAGTGTGTACTTGCAATGGCAGAACAGCGGTCTGTGACTGCGAGCTTAGGACCTTCGCAGTGCCCTGCAACTGCGACACGCGTACTGCGGTTTGTGACTGCCTGAGCAGAACAGCATCAAACTGTTACTGTCAAGGCCGTGATATGACCTCCAATCCCCGCTGTCAGTGCTATGTCAGAACGGGTGGTTGTGACTGCGAAGACAGAAGCCAAGCGTCTTCCGACTGTGTCTGTAACGGCAGAACGGCAACAGCCACTTGTACCTGCAATGGCCGCACAGCCGTCTGTGATTGCGTGTCGCGTACTGGTACTCAAACCACCTGCGTCTGCAACTTACGTACTGCTGTCTGTGATTGCCTGAGCAGATGGGGTACTGCGGTCTGCACATGTGACGCTCGTACTGCAGTCTGTGATTGCGTGGGTAGAACTGCCGATGCAACTTGCAACTGTGATGCTCGAACCGCCATCTGCGATTGCGTGGATCGGACGGGTGTTGCGGCCTGTACCTGTGACCTTGAAGTCACGCCAGGCGCCTGTCTGGAGGTCGTTGCCTAGCATGGAAACCTACGTGGTGCATGTGACCAACGACTGCAACTGCGCGTGCCTCTACTGTTACGAGCGGGGGAAGCATACCAAGGACAGCAACTTCACGGTCGAGGAGGTCGAGAAGTATGTACGACAGGTCATTGAGTCCACGTCAGAAACCGAGTTTGGCATTGAGTTCCTTGGCGGGGAACCGATGCTCAACTTCGAGGGGATCAGAGCCGCCGTTGCGCTGGCAGAGACGTACAAGAACAAGAGGATCTCCTACACCATCACCACCAATGGTACTGTGCTCCCAGACGGTTTTGCCAGCTGGCTGCGTGATCACGAACGTGTCCGGTGGGCCGCAAGCATGGACGGTACTAAGTGGTCCAACCAGTTGCGTACCTTCGCCGACTACCCGAACCAGAACACGCACGACCGGGTCATCAGCAACTTCCTATCACTCAGGGCATTCCTCGGGAGTGCCGGGCAACTGAGCATCCATATGGTCATGCACCTGTACAACGTCTACCTGTTGGCGGCGAGCGTCGAACACCTGTATGCGGTAGGCGTCCGTTCTCTTGGTGTCGGGACCATTGAAACGACGATGAAGATTGACGAACAGTATGAGAAACGGTTCGTGACAGAGATGGCAGCAGTCTCCGCGTTCGTCCGTTCTCACCCTGACCTGCGTGTTGACATCCTGGACTATCTGAAACCTGCGACCGACCAGCGCACCTACGTCTATGACGAACAAGGAAAGTGGATCGGTGAAACCTATGGCCGGGCGCAGGACGACCTGACACACCATGTTAATGATGTGAAGTCGGTCGTTGTTGATTCTCCGATAGGCGACAGGATTCAACGGTTGCGCTCCCGGGTCTATGAAGCGCATCAACAGAGTGTCGAACGAACCGTGAGGCGTGGAGGCTGATGATGGGCGACGATGACGAGAAGTTCATACACAACGCAGAACTGGTAGAGGCGAACGCGAATGCTATCGCGACGTTCCGACAGGACATGAAAGTTTCTGAGGACAAACGGGAATCAAAGTTGAATGGGATGACCGTCATTCTTGACCATGTCGTCAAGGTTCTGGACCAGATAACGTTTCGGATGGATACACCGCAACTTGGAATTAGTGATAGGCTCAACGGACTTGATGAAGATGCTAAGGCGACAGCAAAACTATTGGGCGAAGTTCAGGCCGTTCTTGGTCCGTTGGTTGAGCGTTCTCTACAAACGCGAAAGTATATGGACTGGATTATTGGTGGTATTGTTGTCTACATTCTGACACGATTGCTGCCATACCTCGGGCAGTTGCTACAAAAGGAATAATATGAGGAGAATGAAGGGTCTCGATTATTCATCCGGTCGTCCCAACCTGAGGGAGGTCAAGGACGAAGGCTTTTTATTTGTGGCTCGCTATCTGTTCCCTCCTACGAAAGGCATAACAAAAGTTGAAGCCACGGCAATCAGGGCGGCTGGACTTGGACTCGTCGTCATCTATGAATCATATGCAGGCCGTGCGCTTGAAGGACAGATAGCTGGTGTTGCAGACGGCAAGATGGCTCTCGCGTTTGCTCACTCTATCGGATTCCCTGATACCCGACCCCTCTACTTTGCCGTAGACTTCGCTGGCACGGCGGCACAACAGCCTGCGATTGACGCCTACCTGCGAGGAGCCGCTTCCGTGATAGGTGCTGCGAGGGTCGGAGTATATGGCTCATACTATGTGGTGGAGCGGTGCTTTGCGAACAAGTCGGCACAGTGGTTCTGGCAGACGCGGGGGTGGAGCAGCGGCAAAGAATCCACTCATACGCATTTCTACCAGTACCTCAACGGTCAGACCATCGGAGGGGCAACGGTAGATCTGAACGAGAGCAAGCAAGACGATTTCGGAGCTTGGGAGGTTGAAGTGACTACACCAAAGCCAGTTGTAACGAAGCCAGTTGTGGCGAAACCCAACGAGGCGATGCAGGAAGCAATCGCCAAAGGATTCATTGATGCCGGCACAAGTCCGACAAAAACGGTCGATGTCAATTTTCTTGCTTGGACGCTCAAGCGGGCCAAGGGTAAATTAGGTTAGGAGATGCTTATGACACAGTTTCTGATCCTATTCATCTTTGCCATATTGGTTGAAGCGCTTGTCAGTATGACTCTCGGCGATGCACCCGTTCCCGGATGGGTCAAGAAGGTAGCATCCATCGTCCTTGGTGTGGGCGTCTGCATCGTGTACAAAGTCGGACTCATTGCCCTACTTGGTGTTGAAGGCGGGATACCTATGGTCGACTATGTAGCCACGGGCATCATCATCTCCCGTGGCAGCAACTTCTTAAGCGACCTATTAACTCGCATCAAAGGGAGCAACGTCACAACGACGCAGACTACTACACCCGTTGTCCCTGGCACATCGACGAAGACCGAGATTACTACCGAGACGACGCCGACCGTTCCACTTTTATAGGAGGGATCAATGATTATCAAGAAGAAGACAGTAACAAAGCCTGTTGTGAAGAAGATCGAGCCGAAGCCGGTGGAGAAGAAGATTACTCCGAAGCCCGTTGCCACACCCAAGGCAGAGAACGAGCACGAACACTTCTAGTGACTTTTGATGCTGACCGCAGGCTTCGGCTTGCGGTGAACACCAACATGGGGAGATGAATATATGAAACTCGGAGAACGAATGTCTGATGAATTGAAGGCAAAGATTTCTGTAGCAGAGAACTGTCCTGAGGTCAAAGCAAAAAAGTCTGCTGCGAATAAAAGAAGAATCTCTCCGAACAAAGGTGTTCCTATGTCAGCAGAACAGAAGGCAAAACTAACTGGGCTTAAGAGAACACCAGAAACGTGTGCGAAAATATCCGCTGCACGCATGGGTATCAAGATGTCACCTGAGACATGTGAGAAAATACGTGCTGCTGAATACAAAGGCGGGAAAAGAGCATCTAGGGCAAAACGCCGTGTTCTTGGTTTTCGTCCATTGAATACTCCTTTCGTTAATTGCGAGGGTCATCATCTGGATAATGAATGGGTAGTATATATCCCGAAGCCGTTGCACAAAAGTGTCGGTAACGGCCACAACATCTGGACTGGCAAGAACATGACGAAGATCAACACGCTTACGGCTCAATGGTGGATGGCACAGGTCATGAGGACTGGACACACCTTATCAGTAGGAGGTTGATGTGAACTGGACACTGTTGCAAGCGAAGGCAAAAATAAAGATGCTGTTGCGCCCACTGAATGCGTCCTACTATCAAGACGAAGCTGGCACGGATCAGCCCTTGGCCGATTTATTGAACGAGGGAATCGCTGACCTTTGCTCGACGAAGGCTCCCTACATGCTATGGAGCAATGCTGATGCACCATGTACCAATCTGAAACTCTTGATGCTCCAAGAGGGCATGCTTTCGATCAAGCGCGTTGAATATATGAGAACGGCAACCGACGTATCTCCAAGAGTTCTGCGGAGGCCGGAAGACTACGACATCCACGAGACGTACTTGGAGTTCACAGAAGCGCAGACTGGGATCATCCAGATCCTGGCGACAAGGAGACCGTCGCTTCTTGTTGAGGACACGGACCTTATGCCGTTTGGCTCGCCGTTCCAGTTGGCTGTTGTGTACTATGCCTGTGGCGCTCTCGCGTTAGCCGGGGGCGGGGCTGGCGTTACGCTTTCTTCTCAGTACATGGCAATGTTCCAAAGGCTAAAAAATGTGTGGGAACAGCAGACCATGAACGAATCTACGAGCCTTCGTGGGCAGGACAATAATCCAGCAAATAGGGACTTTGATTTGATGGACATCCACGACATTCCTCGTGGGAGGATCGAGCTGTGAGTATCGCCCTCGATCAGTCGGGTTCTGGACTCTACCAGATCGTTACTGGTAGGTTTAAGGGTCTGTTCAATGCGGACCCTGCCACGGCCATTCCTGACGAGTATCTTGCCGACATGAGGAACTTACGGTGTACAGACTTTGGCGTCCTCAAGTCCGTTCCTGTTCCTGTCGAGTATCCTGCCACGCTGCCGGAGCCTCGCACGTTTATCCACTCCATCTCCCAACCACTGTTGCTCTACATCGGCATGGGTGGGTACTGTTACGGTCAGGTAGGTGAGGTCGGTGAAGGAATCCAGGCAGTCACTTCTGATGCGGTAGGCGGTCATCTGCTCGCAGTAAAGACATTGAGGTTGTTCACGACGTTTAACGGTGGTGTGTCTTGGACTGAGCGCAGACCAGCGGGTGATGTCGACTTGGACTGGTGGGCACTTGCTTCGGATGCAGATGGGAGTCATCTGATTGCGGGAGTGAACGGAGGACGGCTCTACACGTCAGTAGACAGTGGTGCTACGTGGACCGAACGCAGGCCTGCAGGCGACAACGATCTATTCTGGTGGACTGTTGCATCTGATGCTGACGGCAGTAACCTTATCGCAGCCGCTGATTATGATAGAATCTATGTCTCTGCTGATTTTGGCGTGACATGGACAGAAAAGAGACCAGCAGGCGATGCAGACAAATACTGGTGGTCCGTCATCATGGACGCAGATGGCAGTAACCTCATTGCTGCTGCCAACCCAGGGAGACTCTATACGTCGGCCAATGGCGGAACGACGTGGACAGAGAGGAAACCAGCAGGAGACGCAGACAAAGATTGGTGGGCTGCCGCGTCAGACGCAGATGGCAGTTTCCTGATTGCCGCAATCAACCCTGGAAGGTTGTATACCTCTGCTGATTCCGGTGCGACATGGACTGAACGAAAGCCTGCAGGAGACGCAGACAAGAACTGGCAGGCAGTTGCATCTGATGCCGATGGTTCCAACCTCATTGCAGAAACGTATGCCGGGGTTCTCTATGCCTCTGATGATAGCGGTGTGACGTGGGCGGAGACTGTGGCACAAGGAACTGCGAAACTCTTTGATGGGTATGACGCATTACAGGGGTTCAAGTTCGCGCGGTACGTCGGCAAGTGGTACACCTTCACCCATGATCTGGGGTTGTATCAAGGGATCGATGGAACGAACATCAGCCTGCTCAACGACGCTTACGGGATAGCAGGCAACCGCGAGTGCAACGCAATGTGTACCTATGAAGCACGGCTCTGGCTTGCCTTCGGGAACATCCTTCGTGGCTCGGGCAAGGCGAGTGATCCTGAATCAGTTGATGCGGTCAATGGCAACCGTCAGATATGGGGAGCATGGACTGGGACAAACTCGCAGATCGAGATTCAGTTCACCGACGACCTGGCAATAACCCATCTATTCAACATGGCGAACGGCCTCTACATCTTCACGAATGACCACGTCTATACGCTCGCTCAGTTCTGGGGCGGCACGGTCAACACCTTGTACCAGGGCCGCAATCTGCCTTCTCCCGCTGTGCGCGGGTTCCCCTTGTGTGTCGGCAATGCGATCTACTATGCACGGGACAACGCACTCTACCAGTTTGTGACAGAGCCGGCCATCATCAGCGGCGCTCTAGCATTGGACATCAAGGCTTATTATGTTGCAGACTACGATCACCGTCTCTGGTTCCTCGTGTCGAGTGAGGGGACACCCGTTGGGAGAGAGGTCAACTACCTCTACGCTCTCAACAAGACGACTGGTGCATGGGAGAAGTACGACATCCAGCTCACGGCGTATGACGCGACCACGGAACTGTATGACACGCTGACTGCGATGGTCGAGGGTCCACGGACAGGCGCTGCGGGCAACGACGACCTCATGTTGGGAACATCGCTCGGACATATTATCCGGTGGCAGTCGGACCAGGTAGAGACGAACTCGCTTCCCTGGACCATTCTCACCAAGGCGTTCTCTCCCAGCTTTGATCAGCCACATACTCCCGTCAAGTTCCGGATAGACTATCGGACAGTAACAACGCTCGATGATGCAACGTCTGACGTCATGGTCACGGTGTATATCGACGGCGAGAGTGTTCCAACAACAATTCGCTTCGATATGGCAGAAGGTGGCGGTGGCATGTTCAAGCACAGGGAGTTCGATATTCCGAGCAATAAAACAGCAAACACCGTACAGTTCAAGCTCGAGGGAACGGGTAGGGCCGAAATCTTGTCTGTCGGCTACTCACTCAGCGTGGTTTCTGTCGGAGATATAAACCCATGAGTACAAACCCGGTCATCGCAGGCAACCAGAACCCGCTTGCTCCCGATACCCTTGGCCTTCCTGTGGTCAACGTTCCAGGAATGCAGTTACCGACGACATCAGAGATCATCAATAACATTCCGCAGAGTGGGATAGCGAAGCCGGGGCACTTTGCACAACTGATTGTGGATGGACCCTCTGTGTTCAATGGTGCCGTCTACTTCGGCGCATCACAGCATGCAGCATGGTTTGACTGCTCGCCGGCAACGGTCGATCCAACGGTTGTTCTCGACTTCGCCGGTGGACCGCAACAGTATCTCTTTCTCACACGTAACACAGTTGTCTGGCTACCGACGACCGACCAGCAAGAAGGTATGTTCTTCGTCCTCGTAGAGCAGGCGCTAAGCGGTCCATGGCTGCTCACATGGAAAGCGAACAATCCGACAGTGGATGGGAGTGCTGTGGTCTACTGGCCTGGTGGGACAGAACCAACGATGACCGCGACAGCAGGCGCCGTTGATCTCTATACCTTTACGTGGTGTCAAAATCTGAATGGGGGCACTGGCGCCTTCATTGGCACGGTGACACAGGGCTTGATGATACCAGCATGATAAGTATAATAGACAGGGAGGCCGACAATGGCGACTAACCAACCGAGTCAAGACGAGTTGTTCGTGACAAACCTGCTCAAGAGCTACAAGCTCGAGTTTGCCAATGCCGCTACTCCTGTCGAGAAACAGCAGGCGGGCCAGAAGGCAGATCAGTTACGCGCTAATGCAAAACTCCAGGGGATCACTCTTGATGATGCTGTCTGGGGCCAGAACGTACCACTTGCTTCTACTCCTGGTGGCAACAACATTAACTGGAACCTCTTGTCGACGGTCGGCAAGCAGTGGTCTGCCACGAATCCCATAGATGATGTTTCTCGCTGGAAGCAGCAGGTCGGTACCGGCCTCACGCAGAACCTCGCCGGGTATCAGGCGCAATATGCTTCTGCGGCTGAGCAGTCTGCCTATGGCGCTGCTGCTGGTCTGGCTGGAACTCCTGCTGTTACTGGCAGTGCTGTCGGCGCACCTGTTGTTGCTCCACAGGCAGTTGCTGCTGCACCTGTTGTTCAACAGCCAGTCAATCTGACGCCACCCGGGTATGCGAACCCAGAAGCATTTCAATCCATGCTCAGTTCCCTGGGTCTTGGACAGTTTCTACCTGTAAAACTAGGACGATAGGGGGATGTGATGGCACAACAAGCATGGGAGCTCGCCCTTCAAAATTACAAAACTGATCCTGCTGCAGCCTCCGCCGAGATTGCCAGAGCACAGAGCGTCTATACTGCACAGAAAGCTGCGGGCAATACCGCAGGAGCAGATGCCGCACATACCTGGGCTAACCAGATCCGTGCTGCCACAGGAACATCCTCTCAGTATAACAGTGTGACCGGCGCTGCGATTCAAACAGCAGGCCAGCCGGTTACCGTTCCTACCGTTCCTACCGTTCCTACTGCCCCGGCTCCCACGCCAATGCCTGTTTACACGGCCGCACCTGTTCAGCCGACCGTCGTTCAGCCGTATGTGCAACCAGCACCCGTCGCACCGACCGGACCGGCCGTAGCAGCAAACCAGGTGGCACAGACCGCATACTACCAGGCGGCGAACGCACTGGCCAATGACTCAACCATGATGAAAGCGTTCCTGGCGGAGAACCCGTGGGCGAATCCCGACAACAACCAGTGGGATCAGTCAACCGGTGCCGCCTTCTCGAGCTGGTCCGATTCCTATGTCCAGCAAATCAGCGCACAGAGTATCCTCGATGGGGTCCGCTTTGATGCAACGAAAGAGCCATGGTGGCAGTCGTATGTTGATATGCTCACATCACGTGACGCTCTCACCAAGGCATCACTCAAGACGGCACTCGACCTCAAAGTCAACGCGACAAATGCGCAGATGGGTATGGCTACTGCAGAGTACAACTTTCAGGTCAGCGAGATCGACAACGCACTGAACCTGGCGAACTGGTCGACGAGGGAAGAGATGGCGACGGGCAACGTCTGGATAGCAGGTGCCCTGAACTGGGCCGTCTCACAGAATGAAGCAAAGGGTCTCAATGATAAGAGCCTGGCACGGGATCAGCGTGGTGCAACCATTGCCAAACTTGCCAACGACATTACGATCCTGACCTCGGACTACGCCAACCAGGGCACACTCATGGACGCAGCGACGATCGCGGAGATCGGTGCCAAGCGCGAATACTTCCTTTCGGGCAACATCGAGCAGTACAACACGGCTATGGCCCTGGTGAAGGCATTGCAGGGTGCAAGGGAAGCGATCAACATCTCCGCTCCTGGCACGGTGAAGGCTGGACAGTCAGCAGCAACAGCTGCAGTAAAGAATCAGAATATGCAGACTGCGGCATTCTTGGCAGGACTTGTCCAACAGGGCATCTACCTTACGCAGAACAACGATGGCACCTATGGCTACAAGACTGGATTGACCGCCGACCAGCAACTGGCGCTCAATACACAACTGTTCAACCAGTGGTATCAGACCCAGGGACTCAACTTCAATTATGCTCAACTTGCCAGTGATCAGACGCAGCAGCAGTTCACGAACTGGGCTTCATCTCAGGGACTCAATCTTGATGTGTCGAAGCAGAACTGGACACAGCTCGTTGAGACTGCAGGCATGAACGTCAACCAGCAGAATGTGGACATCGCTCAGCAGGGCGCGGACATCGCTCAGCAGGGCGCGAACTTGAACCAAGCGCAGTTCGATTGGAGCAAGTCGACGGATGCGGCTAACCTTGAGGGGCAGTACGGCATCAAGTTCAAGACAGATGCTAATGGCAAAGTCATCGGGACGACCCGCACTCTTACCCCAAGCGAGAAACTTGCGGTTCAGAACAGTGCCTATGACTACTGGTACAAGAAGCAGTCCATAGCACAGGGCTGGCAGCAGTTGACCGATGCCGCGAAACAAAACCAGTTCTCAAACTGGGCGACGACACAGGGGATTTCATTGGATTATGCTGGACTTGCTGAGACAGTGCGCAGCCACAAAGTCAGTGAGGCTATTGACTGGACGAATGCGGCTACGTCGGCACAGAACGCGAATACGGCAGCAGCGGGTGGTGCCACGAAAGCTCCGGTCTATGACCCATCCGATGACCGGGCACTCGTCGGCTCAGCGAACTTCATACCCTCCGGTGCTGGTTCTGCTCCTTATCTGCGCCTTGGAGCGTACTCCGGTGCGATGACGAGTACAGACCCTGCACTCAAGGATTTCTTCTATGGTGGAACAGCAGTCGTTACTCCCGCACAGAAGGATGCAAAAGGAAAAGTAACGACACCAGAGGTCACTCAGGCGTACACCGGACTCAGCGCAATGAACCAAACAGATGCAGCAGCCATCGTCCGGTTGATTCCCGATGATGTTCGAGCGGGTGAAGTGTGGGCCATGTACGCCGGTGCTCACAATCTTGGAGACGTTAAGGCCACCTTCAATGCCTATGCTGCTCAAAACGAACTGACGCCCGAACAGATCGCAAGTGGTCTAGGTTTCCTGACGCAAATCCGTGGCGGGCAGTAAACCATCGTGAGAATCCTTCCAGGACTAACTGCTCCTGCTGCAACAGTAAAGATCAAGAAGGGCACCTTTCCAGTATCGACGAGAATCCTGCCAACAGCAGGACCCGTCTTTACTCCTCTCAAGACACCTACACGGACCATTACGAATCCTATCCTCACTGGTCCGTTTATCTCAACGCAGGATCGGTCTGCTGCAGCCAAGAACGTCCTGACCTCAGTGACACAGAAGCCGGTGGTTGGTCCTCTTGTCTTGCCGAAGCCCTATGTGACACCGAAGCCAGTAGTCCAGAAGAACCTGACACCGTTGGTTACACCGAAACCGTCTGTTCCCTTCCAGAGACGGCCTCTCGTTACTCCCGTTGAACAGACACGTATGAAAGCGGCTGCTCCGATTACTTTCCCAGGGCGGCCCGCAGTAACACCAGTAGAACAGGCAAGGATGATGGTTATCTCCAATCCAGTAAAGTATGCCACCATCAAAGGAACCTTCCCCGAGGATTCTGCAGGTGTTGCTGTCTACAACCAGCGAGTAAGGGAAGCTGCGGCTCTTGCGGAATTAAACAACAAACAGAACCCGCAGAGAAAATGGTATCAGATCCCGACAGAAGCACAGTCACAGCAGGAACGTGCCCGACTAATTCAACAGAGAGAGACCTGGCTACCTGTTGGAAAAGATGTGGCAACAATATACCGTGCGGCAAGAGACAATTTTAGTGCGGCAACAGATTCCCTTACTGGGTTCAAGTCGAACATGCCAAAGGCTGCCGGATGGGCTAAGTGGGCGCCCGCTGGTACGAATCAGGATACGGAGAACGACAAGAACCTCCATTTCTTCTTTAACATTGGAGCGATTATTGGTACGGTTGAATCCGTCATACAGGCAATCAAAACCGCTGCATATATGGTAGAAACGGTCAAGACTGGGCATAAACTAGCCGCACCAATACAGAAAGAAGTGAATACGGGAGAGTTTACAAAATCATTCCAGCCATCTCTCACGGGATCAAATGAAGAAGCTGCGGCGGCATCCCATCGCTTGATAGGACCGACTATGACAGGCATGGTGGACGGAAAGGAAGTAGTTACTGCTGGTGCGTCTCCAATGTTTTCTCTCGACACCGCAGTTCAGGCATCGGGCACCGGGACTAACCTCTTATCTGGACAGACCTTTCGTGCCGAATGGATTTCTAGCTATGTAAAAGCGGGATATGGCGTCGAGGCGGATGCAAATGCCTACCTAGATGCTATGCGCCAATGGGTGAACTCTGGTCAGGGACAATGGCGAGCACTGACCTATCCCGAACAAGCCGTCATCAGTGCCATGCCTCAAGGAGAGGATGCGGTTCTTGGACTTATCGCCCATCAACAAGTCAATGCCGTTGCAATGGGTGTTGTTACACAGGAACAGGCGGTCACGATTTCGAGGATTCTACAGAATGCGGAGAGCGTCTATCAGCGCGTGGGAATGGATGCGTTCAACCCCAGCACCTTTACGATGGCAATCCATACTGCTGTACCAGGCATCGCCCAACTTGGAGCAGTTGTCCAACAGGGAATAACGGCGACACAGCAGAATCTTGCCGTTCCTGTTGGTCAGCCAGTCACCACAAAACAGACCGTTGCGCCCACGCCGGTGCGTACGGCAATTCCTGCACAGGCAACTGCGTCTACTGGTCGTATCTTGCCGCTACCACAGACGACTGCGACACAACCTGCCATTTCTAGCCCCGTAGCGCCAATCTCAACGAGACAGCTGCCTATTTCTACACCTACTGCGGCTACAACGCAACCAGTCGCGCAGACTACCGTCAGACCTGCTCCGTCTGCCACAACAGAACCATGGCAAATGACACCTGACGAACGACAGTCGAAGATCGCAGCCTTGCAGGTTCAGTACAAACGTGAACTTGCTACGCCCCTCATGTCTGAGGGTAATATCTCACCGATGCAGGTTGGACAGATGAGCAAGGATCAACTCACCCGTTTCCAACAGGACGGTCAGACAGCCATGGTGGTCAAGGCTCAAATCCAGGACCTTGAACACCCGGAACTTGCCAAGGTCCGCTTCGACCAGAATGTTGTTGCCAAGAATCAGGAACAGATCACCGCCTTGCAGTCGCGTCTTGGCGTCCTGCAGCAGTTTGGTCAACGGAAGAACGGCATGATGCGGCCAAGTTATCAGAAGGAGATCGACAAGGTACAGGCACAACTCGATACCTTGGTGGCACCAGTAACTGTACCTACTCCTGAGACCCCTCAAACTAGCCCCTCTGCTGCAATCTCAAACAAAGAGACGGGTGCAACTACCCCTATCGAGATTACAGCCTCACAGAACGCACAGGACACGAGGGCGGTGTGGCAGAAGACAGAAGATGAAGTTGTCGGGAAGAACCCACCGGTTAGGACCGACACTCGGAACTGGAACGTGGAAGAGTTTTATGCCGGAAAACCAGCGCCGACCAACATCAGCGACCCGTTCCTGCAGACAAAACAATATGAGTTTGCCGGGGCCGACAATACAAACGGTGATGGTTCTCTCCTTGTCGCACGCTACCTTAGCGAAGACGGGAAACCGATACAAGGTGAACTCGGGCAATGGAACCCTGTCGGAGAGTATCAACATGGGAACGTTGGCATTGATGAAGCGTATCGCAACAAAGGAGCAGGAACAGCCTTCGTAACATGGTTAATGAACACAGGTCGATGGTCGGGACCTTCTGTTGGGTATAGTCCTGAAGGTCTGGCGACTGTTAGAAAAGCATACAGCAACGTCGTTGAGGCTGCTCGGAGCGAAGGTAAACAAGTTCCTGTGGCACCAGTGAAGGAGCAAACCACTGTGACGCCGCCGCAGGAACAAGTACCTGCTGCAAAGCAACCGTGGGAGATGACCCTGGATGACATAGCGGCGACGGGAACTATCGCCTACGACACCAAGGCGAACCACTATATCTTCGTTCCTGGTGTTAGCAAGATTGCTCCAGACAGCAACGCACACTTCCAGGCCGTTCGGAAGGCAATCGCCGAGGGAATGGACGTTCCTCCTAATGTCCTTGCTGACTATCCTGACTTGAAGGCAACTGCACCTGCTGCGGTCACGCCAACCGTTACCACCGATCCATCGACCGGTCTTGGTACTCCCGAGGCATGGCAGACAGCAGACAAGACAGACAAGATCGTGGCAACCATCGACATGAACGGTCTGCTCTCGAACAGCAAGCAGTACGGTCCTGACTTTGGTCAGACTTTGCGGGTCATCGTTGCCGGTGCCATGCAGCAGGAAGGTATTCAGGGGTATGGACTGAACAAGATTGAAGTTGCCGCGCTGTTCCCTTCCCAGGAAGAAGCGGACGCGAAGATGGCGGCTGTTCAGAAGGTCATTGAAGAAACGGCGGTTAATGCAACGGTTGATGGCAAGACAACAACCCTGACAGGGTGGAGGCTCGATTATGGCACAGGAGACGACAAAGAATCAGCAGATGCAGCCCTTGCAGCAAGCAGGACAGACCTCGCACGATCTCGGTGGAACGTTCAGCCTGTCCGAAGTCCTGCGGGCGCTGCCACGCAACGCAAAAGTGACCCTTACGCCGCCAACCTCGCTGTCGGAATACGTCCAGAAGCATCTAGCCAACAGCAAATAGCAAAGAACAACGCGACGCCGTGGGTAGCCGAAGGGAGACAACCGACACCGCGTGAACTGCTGAACGGCGTTGTCGCCATGGGATATACTCTCGATGAGAGTAGTCGACAGATGTTCGATACTAAGGAACTGAACAGACTGCCGATGTTGCAGAAGTTGTTCCGCAAGTCTGGAACAAAGGTCATCGGTCTCGACGACCTTGCCAGTCGTCTGTTCTCTGAATATGGTATTGACCGTCCACAGGGAGACTTGCAAGACGACGATTGGCTGGCACAGCAGTTGGTGGCGGGCGCCTCGAAGGGTGCAGGCAACGCAACCAAGGACTTGTTTGGCGGAGAGATGCGCACGAGAGCAGTTGCACCAACAGAAGCAGCCGATACAGAACTGTTCGGCAAAGGACAGAAGGCTGCGTTTACGACTGCACAGAAGAACGCTGCTGAGCGTGGTCGTCATCTGCAAGGTCAGAACCAGCGAACGGAACAGGTACGTCAGGCACCAGTCGACGAAGGGATCCTTGCTGGTGAAGTTGCAGGATTACCTTTCGATGCACTGAACGGCAACCTCGGGACCAGTGCCAACGTAACTGGGGAACAGACTAACCAGCCGACAACTGCGGGGTACGAGATGAATGTCACCCCGCCCTCTGGCACCACTGCTCGCACGATCGCTGCTGAGAACATCCAGAAGGTTGTACTAGCAGTCAAGGACTATGTGACGACCCTTGCCAGTCATCCTGAGATGAAGGCGACCGACTACCATGCGAAGCTCCAAGAACGTCTGAAACAACTTGGTGTTCCTGCTGGACTGTTTACTCCTACGCAAATCCTTTCGATGTATCAGGCAAGCAAAGGTCCAAGTCGACTGTGGAACCTGACGAACAGGGTCCTGTTGAAGCTCAATGCCTACAACACGGCACAGACGTTGCTTGCCGAGGCACTGAACGATGTTCCGTCCTCTGTCCTCACGAACCCGCAGAAGAAGAGTTTGCAGGAAGGTACGCTCGACAATGCGGACTTCATGCGCAATCTCGACTTCATCGACCGGGAACTGACCAAGGCACAAGTGACTGCCGACCTGCGAGAAAAGTTCGACGACATGCTCGCTGCAGAGAAAGAGAAGGCGGCCATCCGACTTGCCAAGATGTCGCACCGCGTAGAGGCTGCAAAGATGCAGGCAGAACGGGATGCGGCGGCAAAGGACGCAGCACTCAAGGACAAGAATGCCCGCGACAAGGCCGTCTTGCAGATCAACCGTATGCTCAGTTCCGTGGCGAAGAACGTTCAGTCTGGTCATACCATCAAACTCGACTATGTTGACACGATCCGTTCCATCGTCTCAGGACTGACGAAAGATAACAAACTCATGGCCGATGCAGCACGCCAGATGACGACTGAACAACTGCAGCAACTCGCTGGGGCGATCAAGATGCAGGTAGCGGTTGGCAGAATCGTATACATGTCCGACCGAGCGCAGAGGGAACAAACGATCAATGACGCAGTTGCCCGCGTTTTACCGCACATTACACCGATGGCCGGGTATCTGACAAAGAAGCTGAACCATACAACATATGCGGCGGTTGTCTCCAGGTATGGTCGCTTTCGCAATGCAGCAGCCACGATGGGACAGGGTATCACTCCCGCCGAGACGATTCACCGGATGCTCGGGCTGCGGGAAATGTATATGGACTTCCTTGGCGGTCTCACCGACGCCCGGCAGTTGACAGACTCTTGGCGCCAGGAACGTCTCGACAAGGCAAAGGAACTTGGCATTGCAACAGACCTGCAGCAGCGGCGTATCGGCATCTGGCTCATCAACCAGACACCAGGCGGACGTAACCATATGATTGAGGGGAACAAATTGACGGAGCAGGACATTGACAGCATAGTCCTCACGCCAAAAGAACAGGAGTATGCTAGTTTTATGCGGGATCACTTCGACAAGAACTTCCCTGCGTTGCGCGACTATTTCCGTGACTTCTACAACATCGAGGTTACGCCGGTCGACGCCTATACGAGCCTGTTCAACAGTTCCGAGTTCGAGAGCGACTACGAAAAAGCCATGAAGAATCTCACCTTTCAGAATGCCGTCAGTGGACAGCGCAAGACGCCGAAGGTCGGGATGGCAATCAAACGAACTGGTGGGGACAATCCTGTTGAACTCAATATCTTCCGCATCGGGGACACCTACGACGATACCATGGGATATGCCATAGAGTTTGGCCCTCGCTTGTTGAAGTGGTGGGGTGTGGCAACGAACGAAGAAGTCATGAGCAAACTTGGCGATCTCGGCAACATCTACATCCGCAAGAACCTCGTCAACCTGACGTATCGTGGAGGACCTGGCGGACGCACAGCCGAGAGCGCTATGGACAAGGGTGCTGATTGGCTTCGGCGCAACCTGTCGCGTGGGCAAATCCTGCTACGTCCGACCTCAGCACTCCTGCAGGCTCTGCAAATCTCGAACGTCGCAGGCATCACCGGGCAGAACTTCGTCGTGAAGGCGGGTGCGTTGCTTGCATCCGACGAGAAGTACGGAGAGTGGGTCAAAGAGAACTTTCCACTACTCCGTGATTCCGTCCGCAACTACTTCAAGATTCTTGGACTGCCGGATGACAAACTTACCCAAAAGACCGGTGCGATGTTCCGGTGGTGCCATGATGCTGGACGGACGACGGGGGCACTGGCCAACTACATGTACGTTTGTCAACAGGCGGGGATCGCCGTCGATTGGGATCACCCGGACAAAGACCTGCTGCTGGAAGCAATGGTCATGGTCAACCAGGAGTTTGGTTCCGAGGATATTGTAAGTCTGCCTGCTGCTCTTGAAACTGGCTATGGGTTCGGTGATGACAAGAGTTTGGCTCGGCTGATCTTGCAGTTCCAGCAGGATACGCTCTCAAAGTTTGATGTTCTCAAGACGAGGATTCCTGGATTCAAGCACAAGGACGCGAGACGAGCAATACGCGCCCTGTTCTGGATGCTACTCATTGGCACCGGCCTCGTTGCCGGCGCACGGTATGGCTATCGAAAGACCTTGAAAGCAGCACTTGGCGCCAAACAACAGGCAAATGATACGTACCTTGCCGAGTACCTGAAAGACATTGCAGAGGCTGTGCCATTTGGCAACAGTATCCAGTCCATCTTCTCGTATGGCGATATTCCCGTACCCACTCTGGGTACCCTTGTCGACGCAGCAACTCAGGCGAAGAACCTGATAACCTACCAAGGTGGCTATGCGAAGTTGCGGGCAGGGATTCGCTTGGCTACCGACATTGGATCGACTCTTATCTCTGCTCCTGGCATCGGTACTATTGGACAAATCGCTGGTTATATGGTTCCCTCAGGGAATGGGGCAACTACATCGGCAGGAACAGCCAAGCCAGGAAAACCAACGAAGCCGACAGTATCGAAGCCACACAAATAACCGTTCTGCCCTTCCCGTCACGCCGGTTCCTTACACTGAGGAACCTGACGAATGGGTGGAAATATGAGGGGCTACTGAAAATGCAGCCCCTCTTAATCTGTGGGACTGTGCCGATGTTTTATCAACAGAGACAAGACAACAAGAGCAAGAGCGGCCACAACGGTCAACAAAAGGATTCTCGCAAAGAGTGCTCCATAATCGGCGCGAAAGAATGGTACATATGCCAGTGCATATGCCAGTGACTCTTTCGTAGGTTTCGCTGGGGAAGCTCGAAGGGGATTGGTGAGAAGACTGGGAGGATTAACCAACATAAAGAAAGCGATTACCAAGTACACAATGACAATGATGCGAACAGGAACCGACAGTCGTTTCATTGCTTTACCTCCTTATATCCGATATGGGATATAAGTATACCATCAACTTTATTTTTTGACATCAGCAAGCGGGCACCAGTCCGGTGCTTCAATGGCATTCAGTTCTGGTATCTGCCCTCGCGCAATGATAACTGGCGGGTCGAGTTTCCAGCAGATCATGTCACAGACGAGCGGTTCTTGCATCGCCGCTATGAGGCCGTGTTCGTGGCAGGTGATGCACTTCACTTGTCCACACTCAGTTCCATGCGGATGTGGCCCTTCTCGGCCCACACCTTCCTCGTAGCATTGAACCAGATCAGACTGTCATCAGCCCACACAATGCCATTGCCTGCGTCGAACACGGCCTTTTCGTAGTTGTCGTTGTCCGGGCGCGAGGTCTTGTGCTTCCCCCACAGCTTCTTGTTGGACGTCGCAATAGAGAGTGTTAAGTAAACTGAGCAACCTACGGTGATCGGCTCGTCACACTGCGACGCCATGAGCAGTTTCAGTTCGTCCTCGAAGTCTCTCGTCTTGGTCTGGGTATAGAAGTGACCGCTGCCTGTGCCGGCACGCTGCCAGCTTTGCGGATCAATGTCGAAGTCAAATACGGTCATCATAGATCTGCCTCCCCGCGTTTCCTACTGACGTTGTGTGGCACGTGCCCGACCTTCTTCTTGGGCTTTGCCACGACCTTCTTCTTGAACCCCTTGGGTGGCAGACTGAACCGCCGTGAGATTATTAGCGAGACCTGGTCGATAAAGCGTTCGCGCAGTTGATTCACGAGGTTCTTGGCGGTTGCCGTAGCCTCGTAGCCCTCACGGATTGCCTGGACGTAGGGAGCTTCGACGACGTGCAGCATCTCATGGACGATCGCCCATCGCTGTTCGTAGGGAGTCTTCTTCCAGAAACCATCACCAACACGGAGTTCAGCCCATACGGTCTGTGAACCGGTCCAGATTGCTGCCAATGGCTTTTCTTCCTCGAACTCTGGCAAGTCGGGAGCGTCGTGCGACATGTTGAAGAACCACTCCTGTAGTCCCATGCAGTCGGCGATGTACCGTGCGTACTTCCCGAGTTCATTCCACCGAGGGTCGTGGCTGCTGCGCTTCGGGACGGTGATGACTGGCTTCTTCATCTGAACGCCTCGATGACTTCGTAACTGAGGACGTTGCCCTTATCATCAAACTTGGCAACACCAATCTTGTTGTCATCCATATACTCGCGGATACGGATTGGGATTCCTTGCAGAGAACTGATACCGCTAAGAGCAGGATCAGGCATGTCTGTTCCACTTGCCTTCCCGAGTTTGTCGAGGGTCTTCTCGTTCATGCGGAGTTCCGTGTGATAGGGCAAGCGTGCTTTCAGCCGGGCCATGTCGTCAAAGAGTGCCAGACGTTGACCGTAACTCATGGACGTTCTGGTGCAAGGATGTCGCCAGGATTCAACTCTCTGTCCCGTATGAGGATGTCGTAGACCGCGTTCAGGACGGCCGTGTCACCCATCAACTCAAGAATCTTGTTGCCGGTGAACGCACACACCGCAACATCCTCACCTTCTGCCTTCTTGACATAGGCTCTGTACGGATTCCGTTCAGCCACAACGTAGATGTATTTCATCGCGTCTCCTCGCAAATAATCTCTTTGATATACTGCTTCAACGGACGCTCTTGCACTCCGATGACCTCAACGCCATTGCGCCAGATAGCCCACTTGGTAGCCTCTTCGGTACGAGCAGCTACCCGTTGGTTGAAGATGGCCTGCTGTACTGCTTTGATACCAACCTTAATTTCCTCTCTCATGACTCTACTTCCTTTATCGGGCAATTCTCCATTTGCTTTTCCCAGTTCTCAAACTCTATACAGGAATAATGCGGGGAGACATTCTCTCCATTTTCTTCGGCTTGCAAGATACATCCATCGCTTTCTACCCTATCCTTGAAGAGACAATGCAGGCAATGCGCTGGTTTCACGTCTAGCGTTATTCGATACTTCATGGTATCCTCCTCGGGATGTATAAGACTTCCACGCGGACATTGCGCCGCCTTCCCCAGTGGATTGCCTCATGAGCGCTCCACATGAAAATGTCCAGCTTGAGGCCATGAATAGCGCCGCCGCTGTCGATGACTGTGCACGGCTTGCCGCCGTTGTAGCCCGGGATGATGACCTGGCTGCCAAAGGGAAGGATAGACAGGTCTGCCGCCACTCCACCGACTCTCACTCGTTGTCCTGATGCTGTCCTAAGCGGATTGCCATCACATTCAGCCGCAGTCGGGCTGTAACACGAGATTTCCATGAACAATGTCTTGACAGGTTTTGACACCCTTGTCGTTACCTTCTTGATGGGAATGACTACGGCTGCCAGGCGACGATTGACACGGAGATTCACCCAGTCGTCGGCACTCGTCTGCTGAGGTTCCACGAGCATGATCAGCAGGGCAATAACGAGTGCAACGATGACGGCAAGAACCAGCGTCACGAGCATGACATGCAGGAGATCCTGCCAGCAGTAGTAGTTATCGCTGTGCCGCCATCTTCTCTCGTACTTGCCTTCTACCCACTTCATTTGCCAGACTCCTCATGTACACCGAGTCTCTCTTTAAGGATGGCATAAGCTCCCTCATGCGTGTCACACTCAAAAGGCTCTACCACTCTCTGAACAAAGTCATTACCCGCACAGTCTTCGGTATAATCCTTTGGGTCACCAAACCACCGCTTCAACTGCACTGTACCGTTCTGGTGAAGGTATCCCCACCACCAGACACCCTTGAAAGCACGTTCATCCATTCCGTTTCTCATGGCTTCACCATCCTTCGCAGCTGGTCGTTGTCGACCGTATACATGACAGGTTTGCCCTTGGCATCTTTGCTCTCGACGACAATGCCGCCTTCTCCACTGGCAGCAAACACCGTACCTTTCAACGTCCTGCGTTCCTTTGGATCCCACAGATTGATCTCGTCACCTTCGGTGAAGTCCGGGCGAGGAAACCCACCCTTCAACTGCTTGAACCACGCCTGCAGGAAGGTCATGGCTTCTCCTTTGTGGGCGCGAGGACGGAGGGGTCAAGTTCCTTCTTGTCTACGCCATACCATGTGTCATTCGGCGGTGGGTCACCGGTCAGCCACACCTGCGCTGTTTTCCGTATCCTCTCCCTCTCCTGTTCTGCCCCTTCTCGCCAGCCTTGTTTAAGGGCCGCATCGCATCGCTTGATACCTTCTTTGAGATACTCTGCGGTGTACTTTTGCAACCGCTCTTCTCCCTCTGCTCGGACGGCGGCGATGCGTTCGGCAAGCCTTGCGAACGAATCTGAAGTTACTCCCTCTGCCCAAAGGGTTCCATACAGATCCTCTCCAATCAGTTCTTCTTGTTCTTCCATCGTGCTCATCGCTTGCCTCCATGTACGTACTTGATTGCATCTTTGAGTGGCTTTGCCTGATTCCGCAGTGCCTTCTCCTGGCCACGCGCGAAGGCTATTCTCCACACATGCACGAATGTGTAGTAGATGCGCTGTCCCGCGAAGTAGCCACCATAGTCTTCAACGCGTTCAGTTGCCGTCTGCAGGATGGCACCCATCGTCTTCTGCTTGCGCTTCTTGTTGACTTTTAACATGTTGTGCTCCTTAGTTAAAAGGAAGGTCGCTTGACTCTTCCGGTGGCTTCCTGCGGCCACGGCCTGTCCGTTCTGGTAGAGCGATGTACTCCTTCGGGGATTCCCATGATTGCATGTCCTTCTGAAAGTTCAGAGCAAAGCGCAAGGTGTTACTACCACTTCTCTGTTTGGCAATGTTTACCACAATCAATGCAGTCGGGTCCTCGTCGGTGCCCCTGTTAGATGCAACATCATTCAAGAGAATTACATTGTCCGTATTGGCCTCAAGTGAGCCGCTGTCACGCAGATCATGCATGGTCAGGTCCCGGTCGTCCTTGAAGGCATCACGCGATACCTGCGATACTTCGATGATGTGGCAGTCAAGCATCCGTGCGGTGTTCTTGAGTTGAGCCGTGAACCAGGACAGGAACTGGTTGAAGTTCCCTTGGTTGCCATTGTCCGGTTGTACGGCCTGCAGGAAGTCGACTACGCATAACTTCACGTGATGAACGACACACTGCCGGCGTATCTCAGTCAGGATTGCGTTCGGGTTGTTTCCCACTTTGTCAAGGAACCACATCTTGAGAGGTGCCACGGTTTCTCGAGCTACCTTCTCGTACTCAAAAAGTTGCGCTGGTGTCAATTTCCGCTGGTTCATAGTCTTGTTTGCTGCTACACCCTCGATGGCGACGCACCTGTTGAAAAGTTCTGATTGGTTCATATCCCCCACGCAGATATAGGCCACCGCGAAGCCACGCTTGGCAGCCATGTACTCGATGTAGCCGGCAAGGGAGGACTTGCCAGTGCCCGGGAATCCTGCGATGATCGTGCAGGCCCCAGGCTTGAAGCCTCCAAGGTTCTCGTCCAGTTGGCTAATCCCGCACTTGGGCCAGTGCGCTGATGACTTCTCTTCGTCCTTCTGTTCGTTGATTGCTGCTTCTGCAACGTCTGCCAGTGTGATGTCCTGGGGCTGATCAATGGCGTCGAGAGCCTTGGCAAGATCACGCTGCAACTGGTCGCTATTGATGGCTGCATTGAATGCTTTCTCATAGGTATCACGTGCAATCTGCAGGATGTGCCGCTTGATGGCCAATTCTCGGACAGTTTGTGCGTAGAACTTGGCGTTCTCCATGGTTGGCACGTTGACGCATAGGCGCCGTAGATAGGCGATACCCCCAATGGAGTCCAGCTCATTTCGCTTCTTGAGTTCTGCTGCCACCAGGACAGGGTCTGTGCCCTTGCCCTGCAGCGTATAGTCGTGAATGACTTTGGCGATCCGGACATGCTCATCGTAGTAGAACAGGTTGGCTTCGACCGGGAACTCCAAGTAGTGCTTGTGTGCCTTGTCCTCGAGCAGCCACACGCCGAGCAATGACTGCTCCGCGTCCATGTCCGATGGGACGTTGACTGCTTCGTCGCGTTCTGGTATCTGCTCTGGATCAGGTCTGACTGCCATTGCGCTCCTTAAATAGCCCACATGCGACGTATTTCAATCTCCAATCTGTCGCTTCACTGCTGCTGTCGCCATAGAACTTGCACTTGAAGTACGAAGCTGGCACGTCGCCATACTTGATGATCATGTGCTGGCAATCGCCGCACTTCTTGTCCTCACGCTTGCCGTAGCGATCCCACATGCGCTCAAACTTCTTGAGCTTCTTCCTGGGCGCGGGTGGTGGGAGTTCACCAAAGAGTCCCTGCTCGGTCATGACTACAGCAGGGTCGGGTCTGTCAGGACATTCCACTCATTCTTGTTGGCAAGGATAGAACTGGCGAAGGTATGCACGCTCTGCGAGAGAATCAGCATCTTCGGATCCAATCGGTCGGTGATACGCCACCCCTTGTCCTGGGGACGCATAAGGTCGAGGTTGTCGACAAACAGCCAGTCGGCGCGCCCATGTCGCCCTTCCAGGGCGGGACTGTCGATCGCATAAATACGAATGGTGCCGTGACCAATAGAGACGGTGTTGTCATTGCGGCAAGTAACGGTCGCATGAAACTTATCAACCAATAAGGGCAAGACGACATCTCGTGCTTGACCAAATGACTGAGTGACGATAATCCCCATCGTATCCGCCCTGTGGCTCTCCCAGTATTTGATGCCGGCGATGATGCCAAGCGTCGTCTTGCCACGTCCAGGACCAGCCTCAATCAGCACGAGGTCCTGACCACTGCCATTGGTGGTGGATCTCATCCCGTTCTTGAAGAAGGATTGCGCCCAGTCGACGATCAGCGGACTCTTCGCCTTCTCCTTCTCTTTCTCAACGATAGTACCAAGCCAATGCAGGATGTCGGCTGACAATACTGCATTCTCGGGTTCGATATTCAAGGCATACTGTCTGAGTGCAACAACAGCAGCCGGGTCCTTCTCTGGCAACATGACAAACGCACTCGGGATATGTTCTCCGGTCCTTACAGAACGAACGTCGAACTTGCGGTACAAGCCTTTTTTATTGTCCATGTTCCTCTCCTTTGGTTGCCTCTCGTACTGCTCAAACTCCTTGCATATAGCCACGAAGTCGTCGAAACAATGCAGACCTTGCCCTACAAAGCCCCGCACGTCAGACTGCCTTTACAACGACCGGGCGGATCGTGACTGCCTTCGTCTCAGTGCCGGGCTCTGGCGTGCAGAACATGGAAGCGTCCAGCGACTTCGCCTCGAGCACCGCCTTGAACAGCTTTTCGTTCACAGACTTGATGATGCAGGTCTTGAGCGTTTCTTCCTGTTCAATAGCCTGGATGTCGTAGTGCAGGGTTTCCCTGCCATGGCGTGTCTGCAGGATCGCTTCATAGCCGGAGCCTTGAATCGTGGCAGCCCTGGCTCCGGAGGCCTTGAGAATATCCTTCGTCTGTTCCTCGCACTTGTCGATGCTTGCCTTGATGAACAACAACTGCGTGTATCGTGGATCGGCAGCAAGGTCGGCTTCCAGTTGGTCCTTCTGCTTTGTCAGCTCGGCGAGGCTATCAAGCCACGGCGTCACGGCGTCATGCAGTTCGTTCAGTTCCATTGGCTTGCTTGTCTCTTCCATGTCAGTCATGACGACTCCTTTGCCGCAATCGCGGCTTCTACTTCCTGGTTGAACAAGAAGCTGTAAGCTATGACATTGATCTGCGCCATACCACGACCGTCTCGTTGACGGTGATAGACACTCCGGTGCAACTTCTTCGGCATGTTGATGACCAACTCACCGTCCACATGATGACCCTCGCAGCCAGGGAATGAAGCGTTCAGATAGACATAGCCAAGACCACGGCGTTTAGCGCGACCCCTAGCCCAATGCGCTTTTTTGCCGCCCTTCCAATGACTGCCCAAGGGGCCGATCATTGCCATAGACATCTTTGCCCTCGTTTCAGGAGACGTAGGGTGCCCCGCTTCCGCCGCAGACATTCTTGCTCGCGCTTCAACGGTATGGTGCTCTGGGCCAGTGGGCGCATGCCCCATTAGTGCCGCAGACTGCTTTGCCCGCGTCTCCAACGACACGAGGTGCCCCATGCGTACAACAGACATCTTTGCCCTGCTTTCTTCTGTCATGTAGCTTCCGAGTCTCACGACGAGTCCTTTGTGTAGTGCACTTGATACATTTCATTCCACTCCGTCTGATTCATGTGCTTCCGCCAGAAGTCAGCGGACCATTCGCAGCCGTCTGTGTAAGCTGCCTTCCTGATTGCTTCCTCACGTGATGCCTGCTTGCTGCGCTCAATCCTTGCACCAAGTCTCGAACCGATGTAAACCAGGAAGAAGTCGAGGACGAGTACCACAATCCAAAACCACCATGGCAGCATGTCAGTCTCCTAAGTGTTCCACTGAATGAGGCGAACAGTCTCATGAGCGAACAGGTTGCAATGTATTTCTGCGTCCTGCTTCGAGTAACTGTTGTACGTGATTTCGTCATTGCTTTTCATGACTGCCCACATCTGATGAACTACGGGTTGGCGTTCAGGAACTGAAACCAAGTCGAGTGCACTATACGTGCTATCAAACTCGCCATTGATCGACCATGAAGCCTGTCTCTCGGCACCGTTTTCATCTGTATACAGACCAACAACCGGCCACTTCCGCCCAGAAGGATTATCAGGCGTTATACGGTCAATCGCCAAGATACGAACGGGTTTGCTAGGGATATTGAGATCACCCTTCGTCTGGTACTTCCCTTCCATCGTCACTTGCATTGGCTTCCTCCTTTGATACTGTTGGAACTCATAGGCAATCATCTGTGCTCGCAAGTAATCCAGACGCGGGTTCTCCCATATCTGTCGTTCTTTGGACCAGTCGTGAAAACCGTTCAAGAACCAGTCCATTGCCTTCTCTGTGTCTGTGCGGTTATCCATCTAGGCTCCTTTGACTAAAGCCGGAAAGTTCAGTGGCGTTTTGACTCTGAACTCAATGACGTACTTGTCGCGGACCTTCGCAGCTTCCATGCGGTCCTTGAACATTCCCAGGTACACAAACTTCCGTCGTCCTTTCACGCCTACCTGCACCCGGGCAGAGTAGTTGCCGTGACTGGGGTACACGCCCAGCAAGGTCTCTGTCCGCTCTGTCCGCCCTGCCACTTGTTTGCAAAAGCTGACACTCTGCAGTTGTTCTGCTGTCCACTGTCCGCAGGTTCCCACATCTCGCAGTTCCCTTGTGCCGTCCTCACCTTGAATGATGACACTGACGTGGTCATACCTGTAGGACCGTTCGACGAACCGCTTACAGGCTTGTTGCAAGGAAGACCAGTCGCCGTTACCGGCAACCTCGATGCACGTGGGACCACGGGAGGAAACAATCAAAAAACCAGTGGAGAGAGCTGCATCCTTGATGAAGGTTTGGATGTTCATCAGTCTTTCCTCGTGAACTTGCTAATATCCATCGGTGGTTCCGGCCTCTTGTTTTCCTGCACTTGGCTTGCACCATGGTTGACCCTATATGCCTGCCCCTTCAAGGCTCCGCTGTTGAATCGCGTCACGACTTCATCGGGCATCCCGGAACAGAAGGTGATGTAGGACTTCCAATAGTTCTGGTAATGCTTGTCTGTCTTGACGATCCACTCAAGCAAAGAGTGAAACGCTTTGTCGAGGTCCTTGTTGGGGAAGAGTGTGGCGGCGTAGGCACGTGCCTTGTCATCAAATCCCTCAACAGCCAAGGTCTCCCGGTTGAACGTCAGGTGAGGAATCTTGTACGTCTTGCTATTTTTGGGGGTAGGGGGTTCTTTTGTACTACTTCTCCTGCCTTCCTTCTTTAGAGGAGATGCAAGGGGGGACTTTTCTTCGCTCGGTATGTTGTTTGCTGTGTTGTGCGGTGTGTTGTCTGCTGTGTTGCTGACACCCTCTTCTGTCTGTTCTACAGAGTCGTCCGCTGTGTCGTTCTCTGTGTTATCTGCTGTGTTGTGCGGTGTGTTCTGCCACTTGTCGTAGTTGACAATCTTGACGAAGGTGCTCGCATGATCGCTATATAACTGGATCATCCCATGTCGCCGCAGCCATGCCAGGAACATCCTGACCTTCTCTTTGGTCCAGCCTGTCTTGTCTGCAAAATCAGCAAGAGAGATGGCCAGGCGGCCACGCTTGAGAGGGTATTCATGCTGACGGATAATCGTGGTATAGTCATCATGAGCTGCGAGGGAGATGAGATATAACCATGCTGATAGCCGATCCCATGGTTTATCGTCTGCAATAGGGTGCGAAAAGAGTTTTCTGGCTACCTTAAACCAATCGCTATGGTCGCTCATGGAGGGTTGTTGTCTTAGACTAAATAAATGCAGGAAAGGGAGTGCTTGAAAATGTACATGAGGCCATGAGCCGTTTCAGGATTGGTTTCGAGCACGATGCCATACCTGTCGAAGTCGATCAACTCCCCGTCGCTGCTGGTGTCATCAAGATAGACGGCACGAATGCGACGGCCTTTCAATGTCTCGAAGAAGAGGGTGTCTGGACCCAGATGCTTAGGTTGGTTTGATAAGTTTGGGTGGTTCTGTTTGGCTTTCTGTTCCATTGGTTTGTCCATGATTAGAAACCAAGGGATACTGAACGAGACAACCGCAAACTCCTATAAACATTATCACTAGCCCAATCTCTATGCTCGTATTGGATACTTTGATTGTATACTGGTATCAGTAGGATAAATAATGATTTCTGATGGTGCAACTGTGAAGAAAAGAGGGAACCCAGACCCAGACGTTGGGGTTGGTTTGATGGATTGAGTTGGAGTTGTGTCGCTTTCTTCTGTCCCATACTATTCTCCTACTATGGATTCTGCCTTCCAGCAGTCAGCCTACTTGGTCAGGTCAAAGAGTGCAAGGGCAACCAGTAGGTGGGCTGTCCTTTAGGAGAGCCATGCGCTCTCGGTCAGTAAGCCCTTGCACCTTTATAGTCTACTTAGATCTGAGCTGTGTCAAGTACCTCGGCTAGTTGTGCAGATTGCCACCGTTCATCTGCACGATCGCGGGCTTCGCGGCTTCTGCCCGTTGGTCTTCCTTCGCCCGCTCGAAGATGGCTGCCGTGCACTGCACCATCGCCAGTTCGAGCAAGCCCCCGGCCTCGGCCAAGTCTAGGTAGCCTTTGTCGTTACTCGTCGCTGGACTCTGTACCTGCTCCGGCGTCAGCATCATGCTCGAATAGGCTGATCGACTGACTGCCAGGCTCGCCAGAGATTGATTCAACGCGCCCTTGAACTCCTCTATCGAACTCTTCAGTATTGGTTGGCTCATGCTTCTTCTCCCTCGCGGTTGCCCGCTGTGCCTGCCTCAGCAGACGCTTCTTGTAGACCTCGTTGTACTTCTCGTTTGCACCGTTCTGATACCCCTGAGCGTAGCCATTTCCGTAGCTGTTTTGACCCTGTTTTACCACCATAATGACGGCGAAAATAGCCACCAAAGAACAGAGAACACTAACCAAAAACAACCATGATTCTATCCCCATATTCCTCCTATGTTCTCCCGACTTTCAGCCCTGTATTGCACATATTGCTCCAATCAGACCATCGTATCTTTGCTGCCAGCAGTGCCTCGAAGGTCGCAGCTCCCTTCACGATACTTGGCTCTTTCAGTTCTACCACGTGCACGGCAGTCCCCTCATAAGGGCAATGCACGAGCAAACCACGAACGACTGGGTAGTGAAACTTCCGTGACGCGAGCCAGCAGTATGCCGACAGCTCGAGAGCATCTGACTCATGAAGGTCACCACCCGTCTTCCAGTCGATGACCACTCGCTTGCTGCCCTCGAGCATGATAGCATCACACCGGCCGCTGATCCCCAGTTCTGCATCCGATACGTCGATCTCGATACCCTGGAACTTCCTCTGTGGCTCCTTCTTGTACCACTGCTGCCAGAGGTCAAGTGCGTGGTAGGCTCGGACTGCAATTTCTTCATCCAGGATCGCCTTGTTCGCCGCGTTCAACAGTCTCGGTGTGACAGCAAAGCCAAGCTCTTTCTGGACCAAGACATGGAACACGGAGCCGATCTGCTGCGAGAACGTGCGAACCTCCTGCGGTGTCGTGCCTTTCTCCCATGCTGGATACGATCCAAGCATGAGCGACACGACCCATTGCTGCATCCACGGTTTTTCGGGAAACTGCACGATTGACGAGACGCTAATTGGTTTGTTCATACCTTGCACCCTTGTCTCAATTCCTGCATCGTCCGAGTGCCTTTTTTGCAGTTGCAGTTTTTGCAAAGGGGCTGTAAGTTGTCAGTAGCATTTGTTCCGCCTTTGCTGATGGGGATGATATGGTCAATGGTGGCAGAACCTTTGTCCAACTGTTTTCCACAAAGTTGACATTGCCAATCGAGTATGTCGCACTTGGCATAAAATGCCTGCAAGTCCATTGGCCCAACAGCTCGCAATTGATGAAAACGCTTCCTCGTAGATCGTCGATGATTTTCTGCCCAAGTTGGGGGATGCTTATACGTCTTGTTGTATGCAACAATGTCTTCTGGGTAAGTCAGGCGGCGCACACGAGCTCTCTCCTTGAATAAATCGGGATTAGCCAAGTATCGCATACGATTCCGTGTCTTTTCTTCCTCACGGTGTTTCTCGATCCACCTGTCTCGTCCTGCCTGCACACTTTCAGGATGCGCAGCGCACCAGTTACGAATCTGCGAGCGAGCAACGATAGCACCACACTCGGAACAGTATTTGCTTTGGCTGCTGTTCGGTATGTACTGCTTGCCACAAACCAAGCAGACTTTAGTGCTGTATGCCATAGGAAGTAACGCTGACCGGCTTCTCGTTCATGGCCAGTGCTTCAAGCGCTGGATCAATAGGGACGTTCACCAGGGGTCTCCTTGAGAATGAGGTCGAACGTTCTGCCCCCGACCTTGAGTTCTTTAGCTCCAATCGCAACGGGATGTTTATCTGTCGTGAAAAAAACCTGGCCTACGCTTTTCTCCCGGATGACAGCTGCACAGATGTCTTTCTCCACGCTGTCGTAGTCTATCGAGTCGTCTTTGTTCGCTAGCCACAAAAGTATTTCACGGACAGTCATGGCTTCTCCTTTGTGGGCGCGAGGACGGAGGCGGGGTCTATGTTCGCCCGCTTCAATTCTTGTTCCATCTCTTTGGGATTCCACGACATCTCGTGTCCTTTACGGTCGCAACAATGGACTTCACCCCGCCTGTCATCGTCATTCGCCCATCCATGCGTATAGAGAGGGCAGGACATGACGCCCTCTGCCCCTTCTGCCACGCCTTGCTTAAGAGCTGCCGAACACCGCCTGATACCCTCTTTGAGATATGCTTCGGTAACATTTGCCAGTGCCTCCTTGTATTGGTTTTGTGTCTGTTGTGCTACGACAGAGATAAGTTCTTCAAGTTCTGCTCTGGTAGGGATATGCTTGCCCTCTGTGAACCCGCATTCTCCTTGAGCGCAGTACAAGGGAGTCTTGTCTACGCGAAGCAGTCGTTCCAGCAGTTCCTCAACCTTAGTCATGGCTACTTCTTCGCCTTGACCTCAACTCGGATAGACAATTTCTTTCTGTTGAGGACAACGGTTCGAGATAGACCGCTTTCGTCTGAGAGTTCGTCAATATGTTGACGAATGTTTTCCAACATGCCAGTGATGCCATCATGGTCTCCCCCACAAGCCTTCTCGTAATTATCCAAGAAGTTCTGTTCCCGTTCTGAAAGTGTCTTCGGCTTGTCCATTGCTACTTCTTTGCTTCGATTAGAATCTGTCTGAGATTGCTTTTGCTTCTGCGTCCATCGCTTCCTTGGTATGCTTTGCCAGTTCAGTGGCGAACTCAGGTGACACGCCATCCGGAACCTTGCCCTGGCCGACAGCCAGAACTGCATCACAGATGTCGAGCAGTAAGGCGATCCCCGCATCATAGACCATTGTTGACAGCGAAGTGCAGGATGTATCATACTTCTTAGCCATGCCTCCCAAGTCGGCAGGCGTCAACTTCAAGAACTCCTGCCCCTGCTTGATCAGGACCATCGTGGCGTCGTCGATTGCTTTCTCAGATTCTACCGGCATCTCGCCCGTGTCGGACGTAACCACACCAGCCAGCGCCAGGCCAGTCATGCTCAGCGTAAGTCTGCGCTTGGCTTTCGTCTCGGCTTTCATGTAAGCGTTCGCAAGGTCTTCCCCACGCAGGGCAACGATACTCCCGTCTCCTTTCCAGAACGACTTGCCCTCGGCAGTCTTCGCCCAGTTGCCGCCTTCTTTCGTGATGGGAACGGAGCCGGATGCCTCGTCGACACGGCCATCGGCCGTCTTGCCTTGGACTCTGATCGTATAGATGCCATTCGGGATGTCTACGATGCGATCAAGGACAGTCACTGATATTCTCGTGTTGGACCTGATCTGGTCGAACGCTTCCGCCCTAGCGTACAGGACGAGTTTCACTGCGCCCTTCTCTCCCTTCATGTTGATGTACTCGAAGGGCTTTGCGAGCGGGTTCAATCCTGAACTCTCGCACATCCTGCGATAGTACGCCAGTCTCTGACTGGCATTGAGAACGCTCAGATCGCCTTGAAGTAGGACAATTTCCAACGTCTTGGCGTCGATCTCCGTATTAGCTATCGGTGCCGGCTGTAGCGCACTCGATCCCAGGACGACTGGTTCTCTCGCGTTCTCGGCTTGCGGTGCCATCTTCTTGATAGGTTCAGTCATTACTTCTCTCCTTCCGCCGCTTTGGCGAGAACAGCGTGCAAGAGCTTGATGCCCTTGCGCCAATCGGGTGATTGCTTGTCGAGTCCCTGTAGGATCCCCAGGTGTTCCAAGTGCGCCAGACTAAGCTGCAGTCGCATAATTCTAGGTTGTTGCTGGTATCTGACCGGTTCGTTTCCTCCGTCCAACATGTTCACTCCTTGCCCGGCTGGTAGGCCGGATCTTCCTTGTTTCTTGTCACTGCGAGTGCAGCGGCGACCATTCCTCCGGTGATTCGTCCTGGTTCCATCCGGTCATTGATCGGCATCTTCCAGGCGTGTGCCAAGGCAGCTTCCGCTGCGGTGACAGCCATTTGTACACGGGCCAGTGTTGCATCGAGCAGGTGAACTGAGCTGATCCGGAGTTCTGGCAGCTTGCGTACATCGACATCAACTACGTGGCGGAGGACCGTGTAGTCTCCCGTCAGTGCTGACTTCTTCACCATCCACTCGGACCGTCGAAGCTCCGGCTCCGGTGCGTTGTCCTGTACAAATGCCAGAAGCTCTCCCATCCTGCTTTCCACGTCGTTGCGCACGGTCATCCAACCTTGGACTGTTACCATAGTATCTAGTGTATACGATATAAGTGTGCTGTCAATAGACACCATGCTACGCATCTGTGCCTCCTTTCCTGTGGTCCGTCAACCACTTCAACGTCACTCCCCGCGCACAATACGCGTCAATCTCGATACGTCTGCAATGCTCTTCCAGAATGACTGGTTTGCTCATCTCCTGCGCAATCTTTTCCGTGTGCTTTTGCAGGATCAAGCGCCCGGCCCGCTCCCTTGGCGTGCACTCCTCCTCGTCGACCAATCTGAGCGTGACCATGTCGCCTGGTCCGTACCTCGTTGCACCCACTGCAGCAAATGGCAGCACGTAGGCCACCATCCACAGCTCGAACTGTGACTGCGCATTATAGATGGGTGTTTCCAGGATCAGCAAGCGCATCACAGACCTCCAAACATGACGTTGATCATGGCGCCCAAATTGTCCTTGAGGATAAACTCAATGCCATAGTTCTTTTTGAGATCGTCGTGGTACTTGTCGACCACGAGCGCCTTTTCCTTTTCCGTCTTGGCGAGCAGGTAGTGGCTCTCGTAGCGTGCTGCCAGGAGGATACCGACTGCCATGTCCCGGCACTGTCGCATCAACCATACCTTGTCCGTTGTCTGCGGGTTCTTCTCATCACCGGAATGTCCACAGTCGAACCCATAGACCATCCCTGGTCCTTCCTTCCCTTCTGCGTAGGTGATGCCCCCGTGAACAGGTACGTAGGTCGCAATACCCTTATACCCTTGTTCCCTCAGAGGACGGTACATAAACCGTACGTAGCCGCACCAACTAGGCATGTACTTGTCCTTGCTCTGCAGGATCGTGAAGATCACAGGATGCGGGAAGATCTGCGGCCACCGGCCGAGGTTGACGGTTCCATCCGACGTTATTGCTCCTTCGTAGTTCTCTGGATAGTTCTTCACTTCTTCTCCTTTGTCGGCAAGTAGGTGAGTTCCGACTGGTTGTACCGCGCCCTCGCACCATCATCCCACTGGACCTGAAAGTTCGATCTCCCGGTGTGGTTTACTGTCCCTCGCTTGACGTGAAAGTGATACTGTCCGGGCTTCGCGCACATGCGGCTCACCCGGTCGCCGATCTCCAATCTCCCTCGGTCATTCATCTCAGAACCTCCTCATTCATCCGATAAAGAATGGGTGCAGTTCGAGCCATGTATAGCCGAGTGCTGCGCCTGCTGTCGTGATCCCTTGGGCAAGCCTAGCATGATAACTTGCGCTGTTCTCGCTGGATGCTGCAAGGAAGAAGTCACCATGTACCTTGAAGATCATGGCTTCCCGTTCCAAGCGCATTGATTCGCTTTCCTCGGCGTTGCGCTCCTTGAGAAGTTTCTGCAGGAGCCTTGCCCGTTGCGCTACCTCGATCGCTGCAATGAACTCGTCGACCTCGTCTTCTGCTTCCTGCTTGCCTTGTGCACTCGTTGCACCACCGCATCCCATTTCCAGGGAAAGGCTTTCAACGATGCTGATCATGCTCTTACGTAGTTCCTTGGCCTTATCTTCCTCGGTGTGTCCTTGAAGAACTGGAAACTTTAGCTTGTCGTCCATTAGAACGTCCTCGGTGCTTTCCGTACGCCGCAGTGGACCTCGTGGCAGTGGCGGCATAAGATCGCGTCGGCCATGCCACAGTGGTGCAAGGCTTCATCGAGCTCGTCGAACCTAAGAGCTTTGACTTTGGCGATTGCTTGCTGCGTCCTTGCTTCTGCGATCTCGTCTACGTAGATGTTCGGCAGGTGGACTGGCATATGCCTGCCATCAAAAAACTTGTACAGTGCCGTGCTTGTCATGGCAACTGCCTGGGCTGCTGCAATATGGAGCCGCCTCTCTGTGTCTTCCTCGGCTACCCGATCGTCACACGGCGTGATGTCACAACTGCGACACGCGCTCGCACACACGATCCTGCATCTGGTTTTCATTCCCTGCCTCCCGTCTGCCAGACAAACACGAGACCGATGACGACGAAGATCAGCAGACCCATGACGCCGGCCCATTCATCGGGTGTCGCGTTCCGCAAGAAGGCAAACCAGAGCCACACAACAACGAACAAGACAAGACACAAGGTGACAAATACGTTCCGCTTTCCGTCGTTCATTGCACACACTCCCTGTCAGACACTGGAGCCACTTGCTCGGCTAGACCCTCGATGACCCTGCGCGCGTTGTCGATCTTCGTCACCTGGTCAAAGTCCTCCGCCAGCCAGGCCCTCTCCCATTGGACCTGGAGCACCTGCAATGTCGCGCCGTTCATGCGGTCGCCTCGGGGGCAACTTCGCCGCCAAGCTCCTGCGCTTCGGCTGCTTCGAACACGTCCCAGTTCTCTGCTTCAAATGCTGCATCGAGTTCAGGCGTGCTCTTCACGGTGATTGCGTTCTTGCTTTTTTCATGGTGGATGACATAGCAAGTTATAGTTGCCGCAGGCCCGTCTGGAAAACCCATCTGGTTTACAAGAGTGATACGATTCTCAAACTGGTGATCTCTGCTGATAGTTCTCATGTTCTTGTTCCTCCTGCGGGTTTGTTCCGGTTCCCGCGCCGGTGGTGCTTCGGGCTTGGCTCTCGCCTGCTCGCGGCAGCCGTCTCCCTCGGGTGGCGGCTGCCGTGAATCGGTTAGAAGAGGCTCAAATCGTTGGAGCCGCTTGCTCGGTTTACCTTGGCGGGTGGTGTTGGCGGTGTGGTCCTGGTCCAGTGCTCTTCCTCGCGCTGTTCCTCTGCCAGGATCGCGGCTTCGTGGTCGTCTTCTGCCTGCTCGCGTTCGTCGGCGTCGCTGTCCTGGCGTTGGGTTGCTTCGATGTTGTCAAGGGTGTCGGCTTCCTGGGGCGTTAGTGGTAGGGTTATCGGGGTCTTGTTTTCGTCGGGGTCAGTCTGCGAGACGTGAAACACGGTAGCGCCTGTGGGGATTGTGTGTTCGGTCTTCTCTCCGGTGGCTTGGTCGACGTCCTCGACGTGTGCATATACGGGAACGTGTACGCCATGCTCGCCTTTCTTTACATGGCGGTTAAGTGCGCGCCAGGCGTTGAACGTGAAACAATCAACACGTGGGTGCGCGTCAATACCTCTGGATGCAAAAGCGGTGAGGATCAAAAGATCATTGCCACATGTGCGGCCATGTTCGGCGCGGTCAAGTGCATCGTTCTGCATGGTGGCTCGCTCTCCTTGGGTCAGTCTCTGGCGCTTCCTGGTCTTCGTTGCTTCCATGGTGTACACTCCTCCGGTTTGTGAGGGGTAGCCGGTTCCCTGATTGGGTAGGCTTAGCGCCTGCTCGGGGTGGGGTCCCTGGTAGGGCCCTGCCCTGAATCGGTGCTAGTTATACCAAACCTTTTAGGGCAAAACTGAAATACTGGGACCGTGTCCGGCCGATGATGACGTGATCGAGGACGCGCACACCAACATACTTGAGCGCCTGCACGATCCTGTTGGTCGTGTCGATGTCTTCCTTGCTTGGGTCCGTTTCTCCGCTTGGGTGGTTGTGGACCAGGATGACCCTGCTTGCATGGTGGACGCATGCCTCACGCAAGACGTCGGCCGGATCGACAACGGCGGCACTAACGCTTCCGCGCGCAATCTCCACGGGCTTGATTACCTTGTTTCTGATGTCGAGCAGAACAGCGTAGAAGTATTCATTTTGTGCGTCGTGCAGTTGGTCCAGTTCGTTGAGCACATAGTCAATAGCGTCATCGGCGCTGGTCACTCTGGCGGCGGTCTTGGTGACGTTGTGCTCGCGGTTCAAGGCGCGCGCAAGATCGGCGGCGGCTAGCAGTCGCGCGATCTGCGACGTGGTCAGCAGGTCGACGAAACTGTCTGGGGCTGTGCGTAGGTCGTTCAGCAGTTGGGCCAGGCTTGGCCGGTCCTGGTGCTGTTCGTGCATGACTCTGGCATACAAGCGCTGTGCGGTGTCTGGTCCAAGGATGACGGCCAAGGCGGCGGTTGTGTCGGTGTCCTGGCTGACTGGCTGGTCCGTCGTGCGTTCTCTCACGTAGTTGACCAAGTCGGCGGCTTTCATGCTGCTTGCTGACCGGTGACCGGTGACGGTCTCCGGGGTGCTGGTGGTATCAAACAATTCAGCGGCGATCATGGCTGGCTACTCCTGCTTGCCGTTCAACTGCTGCGCTTCGGCCAGTGCTTTGATGTGGTCGGCTTCAAGGACTGCGGCGTCCAGAACTGCGGCGTTTATGGGGTCAAGCGGGTGTTGGAACGCTTTGTTGATTGCGCTTTCGAATATGGCTTCTTTGTTCCGTTTGGCTTCTTCTGCGAGTGCTTCACGGTGTGCGAGTTCAACGGTGACGATCTCCATAAACTTGTCGCGGGCGTCTGCTGTATGTGGTGATGTTGCACCAAACTTCCGGACCATGGAGTCATAGACTGCTTTTGTTTGTTCGGTGGTCTTGGTGTCTGTCATTGGTGGTTCTCCTTGCCGGTTCCCCTTGGCCTTGTCCGGCTGGCCTATTTGATACTCATATACTATACATATATGGGATAATGTCAAGCATGCTCACATGTGGTGTTCATGCGGTGTGTATGTATCGCGTCTATGTATGAGTATTGTTCGGGTTCCGTACGATTGCTATTGATTAGCAGATTGGACAGCTGGCATGCTGCTGTTCATGCAGTGTTGCTGTCTCGCAGGACAGGAGAGTCAATGGATTGCCTGCTATTGGCAATGCTCGTTCAACTCGTTCGGCTTCCGATAGTTCGGTTTCCGTACGATTCCAGGGAATGACCAGATCAAGCAACCCCAAGCAAGACAACCAGCAGGACAAGAAGCTGTAACAGCTAGCACATGTAACAGCTGTTACATCAGGTGAGAGGAAACCATATAAGGAAGGAGAGTTCAGGAGACTTCTTTTTTATACTGTGGTCTTGTCTTGTTCTTGGTTCTTGTCTGTAAGCATTACAGGATTACTGAAAGTACCTAGTACAAGACCTCCTTGTTTCAAGTACTTAGAGGTTTATAGCTACTTCTTAGAGCATGAGACCTTCTAGGGACTATGAGACTCCGCTAGTTTTCGCCGTCGTTGTTCCTGGTTGGACCCATATTGCGCCGATCTGCCCTGGTTCGCCTGTTTCCCCTGCTGCTACAGGCTCCAGGACGTGATCTCACATTGCTTGCCGTATGATTGCATGGTCGAGGATACTCACATAATCGCCTCGACTGCTGGAACTTCTCCACATTGCGCCCGTTTTGCGTCTCCACCACCATAAACGCTGTTTTACGGTGGTGGGATTGTTTCGTATTCCGAACGATTGTGCTATACTTTCACCATGCCAAGACGAACTGTTGACAGTAAAGCATTGACCAAGGCAACCCGACCAAGGGAGCCTATTGTCACGCCAGGGCAGGCGCTTGCTCCTGTTCCTGCATCATTGACAGCACTAGCAACAGCAGGACAACCAGATCAGGAAGGCACAACGTACGACCTGGAAGCAGCACGCGAGCAGGCAGCGGCCGCACAGAGCAGGGGGAGTAGGTCGAACTCCGCCGAACCCCCCCACATGCTTAACATTATCCCCCAGCCCCATGCAGACGACCCTTCTAGTACCCCTTCTCCCCCGGAATTACAAAAAAATATCGCTCTCAACCCCCGTCTGACCGGTCTGGAAGAAGCCGATCAGAAGGTGATGTTCCAGTATTACGTGTCCAGAACAGGAAAAGCACGGTCTGCGTATGAAGTGGGAAGAGTTTTCAAGGTTCCCGAAGAGTTTGTTGAACGATTGCGGAAGAAATACGAGTGGGACAGGGAGTGTACGGCACTCGAAGACAATGCGATGCTCGATGAACAGGATGAAACGAACCTGCATGACCTCGTGGCACTCGAAGCATCGACGATCAGTGGGTTGCAGGGGATCCTCGGAAGGCATAACGCGGCAAGTGCACAGCTCGAGGAGATGAAGAAACTGCCGAGACCAGCCCATGATCCCGAGAAAATGGTGTGGGACAATGAACGGAGCCGGTTACTGTCAGAAACAGTGAGTGCGACGATGCTCATCAAGATTTCAGACGAGATTATGCTGCTCAAGAAGGCCAAGATTGGACAGCGGAAGCGCAAACCCGGGAAGATGTACGTGGTGATAGACCCTGCAATGGCCGAGAAGTTGCAGAAAGAGTTCAACAACCGGCCCGTTGCACCCGAACCTGATGGAGAAGGGGCGTAATGGAGTCCTTTCTGCAGATCATCAAGGACGGGAACGTCCACGTGATCTCTGAGCGGTTCAGACGCAGCCGGTACAAGATGGGTGGGGGCTTTTCACTTGCCCATTGGGACTTCAAGACGAAGAAACTGGTCATGGACTGCACGCTCCACTGGAAATACAAAAAAAACGACCCCGAGTGGGTCTTCCGTGAGCTGAAATTGAAGGCATACTGGCCAATCGTCGAGCCTTGGATACGCAAGCGGCTTATCGCCGACACAAACAGCTTCGATGAGGCTGCTCCGTCTCAGCGGCACGAGAAAGCGAGGGTCTGATGCTGGCGCCGACCCTGTATACGACGGTCGAGCACGAGCGTCAGGTCGACAAGTTCATTTTCCCCCATGAATTGCAGGCTGGAACCATGCTGTTCGACGTCCCGTTCACCTTTCTCATGGGTGGATGGAACCTGGGCAAATCGTCCTTCCTTCCCATCTGGCTTACGTGGATGATGGAGCAGCACCCCAACGAAAACAGCATCCTCATATCGCCCACCTTTGACCAACTGCGCGATGTCATCGTTCCCCTGCTTGTCGATACCGTCGACGGCACGTACTACGAGGGGATCTGGAAGCGCAACGACCACCAGTACATCACGCCCTATGGCACCATCTTCCTGCTCTCAGCCCAGGACCCCGAGCACATCCAGGGGCGCAAGGTCTGCGCTGTGGGTGGCGACGAGGCCGGCCAGTGGTCGTATGAGGCGTGGTTCCACGTCAAGAGTAGGATCTCGAAGAAGGGTGGACGCTTTCTGGCCGCTACCACCCCCTACTTCACGAACTGGATGTACCACGAGTGCTTCCAGGCATGGCTCCGCCATGACCCAAACTACCAGTTCTGGATTGGCAGTAGTCTCCTGAACCCCGCGACTGACCGTGAAGTCTTCGAGCGCGACCGTGCCACGATGTCGCCCGAGGAGTTCTCCTTCTACCGTCTGGGACTCTTCGCCAAGCCCAGTACCCTCGTCTTTCAGGAGTTTGAGCGTGGTCGCTGCACCCGGGATTTTCACAAAGTGCAGACGCCGTGTCTTGCTGCCATGGACTTTGGCAACGACCCCGACCCGACGACGTGCATCATCGGTCACTGGGGCAAGGGACCGCTCGAAATCTACGAAGACTACTACCGCAGTAACGCCCTCGCCAAGGACCACGCCGACGTGCTCGGGCCGATGTTCATCCGTTACGGTATTCACTGGGTTGTGTTCGATTGCCGGTCAAAGAGTGCACAACGGGAGATTGCCGCTGCCATTGAGGACAAGTACCACTTGGGTATCGAGTGGATCCCGGCCAACGGAAGTCTGCTCGTCGAGGATGGTGTGTGGACGATCAAGGGTCTCATCCACCAGGGCAACCTGCTCGTCGACCGTTTCCTGTGCAAGGACATGATCAACGAGTTCGAGACGTGGGAACGCGACAAGAACACCGGCAAGTGCAAGGTACGTGGACCGAACCATTGCATCGACCCCTTACGGTATTTTATCTGGTACTGGCAGGTTTTGGCTCGTCGTGGCGATATTCCCGCAGACGAAGCACCTACTACCAGTCAGGAACCGAAGTTTCTCACCGAAGGGCAGCTACTCGCCCATTCCGTCTTTGCCGAGCAGGAACAACAGTATCAACGCAGTCATATGACAGACCTCATCGACATCGAAGGCAACTACGGAGGCAACTCATGAGCGAGTTTAGCGTGGAATCCAGCATCCAGGAATACATTCCCAAGACGAATACCGCCATTCCGCCCGATCTGCGGGGGGACTACACGACGGCCGTCGACGAGTCGACCGACGCTCATCAAGCTATGGCGACCTACGCCCGCAAGTATGAGGGTCCGACCTATAAGGCTGTCGCCCATGGACAGGCGGAGAATGAGCCGCACGTAAACCTGATTTCCAGTACGATTGAGCAGATGGTGGCGATGAACAGTTGGAAGAACCCGAGGATCACGGCACTCCCCGTCGAGACGGGCGATGTCCAGCAATCACATATGGTCAACGCCTTGTTCCGTTACTGGCAGCACCGCTTCAAACTCCGTGACTTCCAGGAACGCATGAACCGGATGGGTTTCATCTATGGGACAGCCCTCGGACGCGTCGACTGGATCAAGAACGAGAACCAGTACGAGCGTGGAGACTTCCGTGTCCACTGTGCGAACCCCATGAACTTCTATCCGGACCCCTACGCAACGTGTTTCGAGGACATGCAGTATTGTACCTTCGACACGATCTGGTCGGAGAGAGCGGCAAAAGCACAATGGCCGGGCCACGTCCAGATGACGGCTGACAGCGACACCATGAGCAATCTGCAGATAACCCCTCCACGTTCGGTTGTCGTCCACGAGACGTACTACGCGCCGACGACAAAGCACTCGAGAGGCCGGCTGTTCCGGTGGACTGCCTTCGGTCTCCTTGAGAAAGAGTTGGAGATCGAAACGCCGGACCACCGTTACCCGTTCGCCATCTTCTACAACGTACCGAGCACGACTTCCTTCTGGGGACTCAGTGAAGTCCACAACATGATCTCCGTCCAAGCTGCGTACAACAACTTCCTCTGGTACATCTTCCAGGCTGCGCGGTATGCGACGATCAACAAGTACGTGACGAACGACGGTGGACTCAAAGGCCAGCGGATCAACATGGACCCTTCGCAGGTCCTCGTCCTGGAAGGTGGCGACAAGGCGTTCCTGAAACTCCTTGACCGGGGAACGATCGACACCAACAGTATCGCCATGCTGAGCGTCCTGTTTGGCGACGTCCAGCAGGTCTCGGGCGTCCAATCCGTCCAACAGGGCAACCCAGGGGCAGTGACAGCCGCTACAGCCCTCCAAACGCTTGCAATGTTAGGTTCACAGCGCATGGATGTGCGCAAATTGCACATGGCAGAGACCATGGGAGACATCGCAGAACTGCTGCTGGAGATGGCTGGAAAGGGCAAATTGTACACAAAAAACCACTTTCTGCGCATTCTAGGACAAGATGAGCCTATCGAACTGCAACCTGAGCATATCCGCGCAGACTTCGACATCATGTGCAGCTACCAGGAGTCGTTCCCCGAGGAGATCAACGCGCGTCTGCAGATGATGGCGCAGATGGCGTCGATGAAACCAGAACAGCGGGCGCTCATTGCTCGCTGGACAGGGGATCCCCTGTTGATAGAGACGGCCATGGAGTTCTCGAAAGCGTTACAGGAAGGTGCTGCAACCCAGGTGCAACCCACGGCGGGAAACGAACCACTGCCGCTACCTATGGCGAATCCACCGGCGACAGCACAGGCGGGACCACCGACCGTGATCACGCAGGATCAGCGGTTGTCAGCGTAAGTATTACGGAATCCGAAATAAATGTGCTATACTAAAAATAGATTCGGAACCCGAACGATGGGAGATGACCAATGCCGCTTAAGAAAGGCAAGAGCAGCAAAACGATAAGTGCGAACATTCGGACGGAGATCGCACATGGCCGCTCGCAACGTCAAGCAGTTGCGATAGCCCTCAGCACTGCTCATCCGCATGGCAAGAAGACTGCCAATAAGAGGAAGAAATGAGCGTGACCCGTAAACCTCCGCTTAGTCCACTGAACGCATCGCGCAGTGAGCAGGATGCCTACGCACGCAAGGCGGCCGGACTTACCAGCACCGGAACTAACCAAGGGGCCGCAACACGCAATAGAATGACGCCGCCACAAACTGTGGCACCCCAAGCACCTGTCGGACCGGGCATAGCCCCGGCCAATGGGAACATTCAACCAACGGGACCGGTCCAAACTCCTTCCGGTCCCGTTGCTGTTGTCAGTGCCCTCGACGTGGGTGCAGCAAAAGTAGGAGATCAGATCAGTTTCAGTGTATTGTCCATTCAGAATGGGCAGGTCCAATTAGGCAACCCGCTCGTTCTTCCTGGTACGCCAGCCAGTGCGACAACTGGTGCCAGCGGTGGCTTACAATGACCGGTTTCGGCAGCAGTGCCGTGAATACTGGTACGTCCAGCGGTGGATGACAACCGGAGGAGATTGAGATGACGGAAGAAGTAATCAACCAGCAGCAACCAGTGAGCGCAGCAGTCGAATCCCCAGTCACTGCAGAACCAATAGTTTCGGCCCAAGCAACGGCACCGGTGGTAATACCACCCGAGCAAGTTGCACCACCTCAAGTGGAAGATAAGCCGAAAAAGAGGGATGCAGAGGCCAGAATCAATCAGTTGACTGCTAAGTACAAGCTCACTGCTGATGAACTTGAGCAGACACGCGAAGAGAATCGCCGGCTTAAGGCTGGACAAGGCACGGGTGGCTCAGAGGGAGCAGTGCAACGTTCAGCACCAGAAGATAATCCCTACGCACCCATTGGGACTGGTCTCAATGGTGAGGTCACGCAAGACGACCTCGAAGGTCTGCCGCCGGTGATGCGTCAGATGTACGACAAAGTTCAGGAGATGACTAAAGAACGCGAGAACGTCAAAACGACGACTGCCCTAGAACAGTCGATCGCCACGAACTTTGAGGCATATCCTGAGATTGCTGGTGTCGTCGACGACGCAGAGATTGCGCTGGAAGCCAGTAAGCGCAGAGTACCACTCCACAATATGGAACTTGTGTTTGCTGGCCGAACGGTCGGTGTCCTCCGTTCTCAGGTCAAGGATCTGGCAACAGAGAATGCCGCGTTGAAAGCAGAACTGCACAAAGACACGGTTGCTTCCCCTATCTCGGGAAGCACAAAACCAGCACCATCTGACGAGATCGAGCCGGATTACAAACCCGGTGAGGCTATGGCTGCTGCCCGCAAAAAAGCTGCTGCTAAGGGCTAACCGGATGCGCTTGCTCGACCTACAACTTTATTTGGAGGCCGACAATGGCTACTGCATATGAACTTGCTAGTACGTTCAATGCTTATACCGATCCGAAATGGATCAAGAAGAACATCACTGATCTACGGTTCACCAACCGTCCTCTGTGGGAAGCGGCTGCCACCAAAGGCACGCTGAAACTCGAAAGCCCCTCAGGCCACGAGTGGCGGGTCCGCCTGGCTTATGGAAAGACCGACAACACCAAGCCGTTCAACGATGATACCGATCTGTTGACGGACAAGAACGGTCAACCCATCAAGCGCCAGGAGTCTGGTACTTATGCGAAAGGCCAGTATTGCTACTACTCGAACGCTATCATCCTCGGCATGATCGAGGATGAGCTTGAGCAGAAGGGCGACACTCAGCTCGAATCCATTGTCGACGATGAAGTCGGCAAGGTGCGCGATGACATGTACAACACCATGTACCAGTCACTCTTCGGTACTGGTGTCCTGACCCAGTCCAGCACCCAGCTCAAAACCCTCACGTCCTTCGGCGACATGCTCCGTTCAGGGGTTGCCTCGGGAACGATGGACACCTATGAGGGTATCGACCGGTCCGGGGTATTCTCGGATGATCCCGCCGACAGTCAGGGTCCATGGACGACCAACCAGTGGTGGATGCCGACCGTTGGCGCTGCAACTGGGACCACCGATCTCATCTGGGAACTCAAGCAGTGGATCAAACACGCCAAGGACCGCAACAAGGGCGTGAAGTTCAGCGTGATCTTCGCCAATGAGGACATGCTGAAAGTCCTCAACGACATGCAGCAGGCCAAGATGGCGATTCTCATGCCGTGGAAGCCGACCGACATGGACATCGTTTGGGGCGCCGAGTTTGCCATCAACGGGGTTCCCGTTGTTCAGGACGACAGTATCCCGGACAACACGTTCTGGGGCCTGGCGTTCAACACCTTCAAGCTCGCGGACATCATGCCCTTCCATCTTAGCCCGTGGGAAGCCCAACAGCACTACACCAAGATTTACTCGACCCTGCAGTGGGGTGGTCAGTTGATCAGTGATAACGTCGGTGGCAACGGCGTCTTCACGTATACGCCTGGCGCATAAGGGAGGCCAGCCATGGAATCCTATTTCCTCAAGTGCCCTATCGAACACCTGCAGTTTCCTCTTGACGCCGCGAACGCTGTGACGGGTCTGCTCATCAACCATTGTGTCGGAGATACACCTGCCCGTGTCAAGGTTCACTACTACATCGAGACGCAGGCAGGCGCCGGCACGTTGATCGACATCGGCTTCGGCGCAACGGCGAACGCACATCTCACGAACATCGTGGACGGTGCTTCGGCAGTCAGCGGAGCACAGGGCGGGCATGGCGAGACTATCGCCATCGTCTCGCAGATCGTTCCAGCGAACTACTTCATCACCGCCTTCAACGTGGCGACGAGCACTGCGACGATCGGTACTGGTATCGTCGGTTACATCGACCTCGAAATCGAGCGGTTCCCCGTCATCGTCGGCGATCAGTAGGGGGGTGAACGATGAAGCGCTACCTCTTAGACTTCCTCCAAGCCCAGAACGTTGAGGTCATCCTGACCACAGCGCAACTGCTTGCTCTCAAGGCAACGGCGGTTGAACTCATCCCGGCTCCTGCAGCGGGAAAGGCTATTATCCTGCTCGGTGGAACGGCCACGTACCGCAAGGGCACGACCGCTTTCACTGTTGGTAATACTGACGAGAACCTGGACATCGGCTACGACACTGCAACAACCAGTGTCGCCGTGGTCGAAACCACTGGTCTTCTCGACCAGGAAGCGAACAAGAGCGTCACGCTCGTGCCCGTCAAGGACATCGAGGTTCTTGCCGCGAAGTCGCTCAAGGCCAAGAACTTTGGCACTGGTGAGTGGACGGATGGCGGAACAAGTACGGTCAAACTCAACCTGACGTACGAGATCGTTACCCTGTAGGAAGATTGTGGGGGCTCCGGTCAAACCCTTTCCTGACTGACACCCCCACTTAGACAACAGCAATGGAGACGACATGGGCTGGATCACAAAGACCGACAGTTCGCTTCTTGAGCATACAAAAGCGGATACTGAACTCATAGAACGCGGACGTTCATCGTCCGCATTCAAGATTCGTACGGTCGCTGCAACAGCTTTGGCCGCCATTGTATGTGGCACAACCGCACTTGTTGAAGAAGTCAAGACAACTGCTTCCGCTTTCGTGGACGAAGTCAAGACAGATTCTTCCTTCGTGGTACGTTCGTTCTCTGATACTCCCCTTATGGAGCGATCGTCCTCCGATCCACGCATCTACACGAGTGCCGGTGAACTCATCTCTGCTCTCAACGGTTTCTTTGCTCTGCGTCTCATGTCACCTTTCCAGGTAAGGGGGTAACGATGGGAACAACTCTCCATAAAGACCTTACCGGTGCAGACCTCCACGTCGCTAAGCTCCATGCCGCCACGCACGTGGCGGCTGGAACTGACCCGCTAGTCCTGGCAGAAAGTCAGGTCACTGACCTCCTTGCCGATCTCGCTGACCTGGTCAGCAACTTAAGCGGCAAAGCTCCAACAGTCCATCTCCACGTCAAGACCGACATCACTGACTTCCCCATCCTTATACCCGGCACGGGTAATGGCGATGTTGTTGGTTCTCCATCCGTCACTCCTGGGCATCTTGCGATGTATGCTGATGAAACAGGAAAACTCATCGAGGACGGCGGAGCAATTCCGACCCTCTCTGGACTTGGGGCGGAAGCAGTTGCCAATAAGTCAACCAGTGTTCCAACCGATGCAGCCTCTGACGTAAGGTATCCTTCGGTTAAAGCGGTGAAGGATTATGCCGATGGATTGCTTGCTGGACTTCTAAGCTACCGTGGCGCGTACGACGCTTCTGGCAATGCCTATCCTGCGGCTGGCGGTTCTGGAACTGCCGGGGCCGTGATGAAGGGCGACATGTGGGCCATCTCGGTTGCCGGAGCGCTTGGTAGTGTAGCGATTCAAGTTGGCGACATGATTATTGCCAAGATCAACACTCCCGCACAGACCGCCGCGAACTGGAACACGCTCAACACCAACGTTTCCTATGTGCCAGAAGACCAGGCAAACAAAGAGAACACGACGCTCGACACCTCAACGGTCAAGTATCCGACGAACGCCCTCGTTAAGGCAGGGCTTGATGGGAAAGTAGCTACAGGAGATGCCCGTTTATCCGATGCACGAGTCGCCTCTGATGTTTCTGCTTGGGCAAAGGCGGGAGCCAAGCCGTCATATACCTACACTGAGGTTGGCGCTCCTTCTTCATCTGATTCTGGTCTTATACAAATGGAAATGGGTAAGGTTAATGGAAATGGTGTTGACTGGAATGCTGTAGTATGGGATACAAGTAAAAGATTAACCCTCTCTCAAATAGCAGTACCAAATTACTCAGGTCAAACCAATTATCCATTCAATGGTTATGGAACACTATTAACAATTGGGAGTGATGCAACGGCGTTCCCCCTTCAAATTGCAATTAGTGATAATGCAACTGCAGGGATAAAATACAGGTGTCAATACAACACAACGACTTTTTCAAATCCATGGATAACACTTTGGACATCTGCTAATTTTACTCCTCCAACATCCTTGCCCGCATCCGATGTCTCTGCATGGGCAAAGGCGGCAAGCAACGTCGCCATTCCGGGAGCATTGGGATGCAATGGAAAGACGGCACAGGCGGCGTATTATGGCGGTCCTGCACTGGCTGGCTTTATTACTGGGACGGTTGGAATGGACACTGCTTCCCATTTTCAGCTACTCATTAACTTGGTCTCCGCTATCAGGACGGCCCTTATAGCAAACGGCATCATGAGTTAAAGGGGGGGGTATATGACCAAAGAACAGATGCAAGAACGACTCACGAAGATTCAGAGTGATAGGCAGACGCTCGCCGTAAACATTGACCAAGCCGTGGTGAGGTTGCATCAGATGGATGGGAAGATTCAGTTGCTGGCTGAGTTGATTCAGGAAGAGAGTCCAAAGGCAGAATGAAGTTCAACGTCGCATCGTTGCTCGTCAGTGAAGATTGCAACCTTCGTTGCAAGTATTGCTTCGAGGAGAAGCGTCCTGGCCTCATGTCGCCCGAGGTCATGAAACGATCCCTTGAGTTCCTGTGTGAAGGTGCAATCGAGAACAACGAGCCGTCGTTCGGCGTCTCCCTCTTTGGCGGAGAACCAACATTGAATCCTGGCGTCTGTGCACAAGCACTTGATCAAGGTGTCTATCTCGGGCAGAAGTACGGCAAGCGGTTTGAGGCCAGTATGATTACCAACAGCGTGATCCTCCCATCGGTGCTTGCCGCAGCGATCCGCGAGAAGGGGGCTGCCGCACACTTCAATGTCCAGTTGTCGGTCGACGGACTAGCAGAGGACCAGGATGCACAGCGGGTCTTTGCTGACGGCTCCGGTTCGTTTGCTATAGTCCGCAAGACGATCGACCAGTGGCTTGATGTCATGCGTGATCGACCCGATGGACTCAGCCTGCATGGGTGTCTGACGCCGGCAACTGTTGGTCATCTGTACAACATCTGGCGATACTACCGGGACGAGGTTGGGATCAAGCGCCTGTGGTTCATCCCTATTCCTGAACTCATGTGGAAGCCCGAACACGTGAAGATGTACCATGAACAGGTCGGCCTCATCTACGAGGACATTCTGCGCAGGGTCCGGTCGGGCCACAGCACGGCAGAGGTAGATGCCTATGCGCCCTTGGACCGCTGTCTCCGCGAGTGGTCACGACCGGGGAAGGCGTGCAAGGCTGGCTATGGGTATGGCACCATTACTTCGACGGGCGACCTGTATCCATGCCATCAGATTTACTACAACGACCCCACACATGACACGCGTATGGGCGACATCTGGAAGGGGGTCGATCCTGACGTTGAACGCATCTTCAAGGAATCTGACCAGGCGGACCTCGGGTGCTCAGCAGACTGCGATGCAGTTCATTGCTACCGATGTCTTGCTGCGAACTGGGTCTATCATGGTTCGATGTTCAGTCAGATGCGTGGTCTCTACTGCCTGATGATGAGAAGCGATGCAGAGTACCAGAAGACGCTCAAAAAGGAGATAGCAACCATGGGGATCCTCAAAACAAATCAAGGAGAGAACGGACGGCCGTACAGTGGCGCTTATCAGCCAGGATACGATAGTGGAGAGGCATGCCAGTGCAATGTCAACCAACCTTCGCCAGCAGTCAACAACGCTGTACTGCCTGCTTCCGACACCATGAGTGCGTTGCAGCAGATCATGCAGCAGAACAACGACATTCTCTATGAACTGCGCCGCATGAACGAGAAGAAGTAACCCATGCCCTCCTGCACCTGCGTCTCCCGTGGCTCCTGCGACTGCCTGGTAAGAACTCCTCTTCCTATCGCGGGGGCCAGCCAAGCCTCGGTCAAGATCGTGGGAGGGATGGCTATTGCCAGTCCCAAGACGGTTGACGGCTTGCTGCAGTTGCCTGTCTGTACCTGCGACGTCCGTACTGCGGTCTGCGATTGCGATGCGAGAACTGGTGTAGCCGTCTGTGATTGTGACGCTCGTACTGCAGTCTGTGATTGCATTGGTAGAACCTCCGGCCCCGCGTGTTACTGTGACGCACGGACGGCGGTCTGTGATTGTGTGAGCAGAACACCAGTTGCAGTGTGTACTTGCAATGGCAGAACAGCGGTCTGTGACTGCGAGCTTAGGACCTTCGCAGTGCCCTGCAACTGCGACACGCGTACTGCGGTTTGTGACTGCCTGAGCAGAACAGCATCAAACTGTTACTGTCAAGGCCGTGATATGACCTCCAATCCCCGCTGTCAGTGCTATGTCAGAACGGGTGGTTGTGACTGCGAAGACAGAAGCCAAGCGTCTTCCGACTGTGTCTGTAACGGCAGAACGGCAACAGCCACTTGTACCTGCAATGGCCGCACAGCCGTCTGTGATTGCGTGTCGCGTACTGGTACTCAAACCACCTGCGTCTGCAACTTACGTACTGCTGTCTGTGATTGCCTGAGCAGATGGGGTACTGCGGTCTGCACATGTGACGCTCGTACTGCAGTCTGTGATTGCGTGGGTAGAACTGCCGATGCAACTTGCAACTGTGATGCTCGAACCGCCATCTGCGATTGCGTGGATCGGACGGGTGTTGCGGCCTGTACCTGTGACCTTGAAGTCACGCCAGGCGCCTGTCTGGAGGTCGTTGCCTAGCATGGAAACCTACGTGGTGCATGTGACCAACGACTGCAACTGCGCGTGCCTCTACTGTTACGAGCGGGGGAAGCATACCAAGGACAGCAACTTCACGGTCGAGGAGGTCGAGAAGTATGTACGACAGGTCATTGAGTCCACGTCAGAAACCGAGTTTGGCATTGAGTTCCTTGGCGGGGAACCGATGCTCAACTTCGAGGGGATCAGAGCCGCCGTTGCGCTGGCAGAGACGTACAAGAACAAGAGGATCTCCTACACCATCACCACCAATGGTACTGTGCTCCCAGACGGTTTTGCCAGCTGGCTGCGTGATCACGAACGTGTCCGGTGGGCCGCAAGCATGGACGGTACTAAGTGGTCCAACCAGTTGCGTACCTTCGCCGACTACCCGAACCAGAACACGCACGACCGGGTCATCAGCAACTTCCTATCACTCAGGGCATTCCTCGGGAGTGCCGGGCAACTGAGCATCCATATGGTCATGCACCTGTACAACGTCTACCTGTTGGCGGCGAGCGTCGAACACCTGTATGCGGTAGGCGTCCGTTCTCTTGGTGTCGGGACCATTGAAACGACGATGAAGATTGACGAACAGTATGAGAAACGGTTCGTGACAGAGATGGCAGCAGTCTCCGCGTTCGTCCGTTCTCACCCTGACCTGCGTGTTGACATCCTGGACTATCTGAAACCTGCGACCGACCAGCGCACCTACGTCTATGACGAACAAGGAAAGTGGATCGGTGAAACCTATGGCCGGGCGCAGGACGACCTGACACACCATGTTAATGATGTGAAGTCGGTCGTTGTTGATTCTCCGATAGGCGACAGGATTCAACGGTTGCGCTCCCGGGTCTATGAAGCGCATCAACAGAGTGTCGAACGAACCGTGAGGCGTGGAGGCTGATGATGGGCGACGATGACGAGAAGTTCATACACAACGCAGAACTGGTAGAGGCGAACGCGAATGCTATCGCGACGTTCCGACAGGACATGAAAGTTTCTGAGGACAAACGGGAATCAAAGTTGAATGGGATGACCGTCATTCTTGACCATGTCGTCAAGGTTCTGGACCAGATAACGTTTCGGATGGATACACCGCAACTTGGAATTAGTGATAGGCTCAACGGACTTGATGAAGATGCTAAGGCGACAGCAAAACTATTGGGCGAAGTTCAGGCCGTTCTTGGTCCGTTGGTTGAGCGTTCTCTACAAACGCGAAAGTATATGGACTGGATTATTGGTGGTATTGTTGTCTACATTCTGACACGATTGCTGCCATACCTCGGGCAGTTGCTACAAAAGGAATAATATGAGGAGAATGAAGGGTCTCGATTATTCATCCGGTCGTCCCAACCTGAGGGAGGTCAAGGACGAAGGCTTTTTATTTGTGGCTCGCTATCTGTTCCCTCCTACGAAAGGCATAACAAAAGTTGAAGCCACGGCAATCAGGGCGGCTGGACTTGGACTCGTCGTCATCTATGAATCATATGCAGGCCGTGCGCTTGAAGGACAGATAGCTGGTGTTGCAGACGGCAAGATGGCTCTCGCGTTTGCTCACTCTATCGGATTCCCTGATACCCGACCCCTCTACTTTGCCGTAGACTTCGCTGGCACGGCGGCACAACAGCCTGCGATTGACGCCTACCTGCGAGGAGCCGCTTCCGTGATAGGTGCTGCGAGGGTCGGAGTATATGGCTCATACTATGTGGTGGAGCGGTGCTTTGCGAACAAGTCGGCACAGTGGTTCTGGCAGACGCGGGGGTGGAGCAGCGGCAAAGAATCCACTCATACGCATTTCTACCAGTACCTCAACGGTCAGACCATCGGAGGGGCAACGGTAGATCTGAACGAGAGCAAGCAAGACGATTTCGGAGCTTGGGAGGTTGAAGTGACTACACCAAAGCCAGTTGTAACGAAGCCAGTTGTGGCGAAACCCAACGAGGCGATGCAGGAAGCAATCGCCAAAGGATTCATTGATGCCGGCACAAGTCCGACAAAAACGGTCGATGTCAATTTTCTTGCTTGGACGCTCAAGCGGGCCAAGGGTAAATTAGGTTAGGAGATGCTTATGACACAGTTTCTGATCCTATTCATCTTTGCCATATTGGTTGAAGCGCTTGTCAGTATGACTCTCGGCGATGCACCCGTTCCCGGATGGGTCAAGAAGGTAGCATCCATCGTCCTTGGTGTGGGCGTCTGCATCGTGTACAAAGTCGGACTCATTGCCCTACTTGGTGTTGAAGGCGGGATACCTATGGTCGACTATGTAGCCACGGGCATCATCATCTCCCGTGGCAGCAACTTCTTAAGCGACCTATTAACTCGCATCAAAGGGAGCAACGTCACAACGACGCAGACTACTACACCCGTTGTCCCTGGCACATCGACGAAGACCGAGATTACTACCGAGACGACGCCGACCGTTCCACTTTTATAGGAGGGATCAATGATTATCAAGAAGAAGACAGTAACAAAGCCTGTTGTGAAGAAGATCGAGCCGAAGCCGGTGGAGAAGAAGATTACTCCGAAGCCCGTTGCCACACCCAAGGCAGAGAACGAGCACGAACACTTCTAGTGACTTTTGATGCTGACCGCAGGCTTCGGCTTGCGGTGAACACCAACATGGGGAGATGAATATATGAAACTCGGAGAACGAATGTCTGATGAATTGAAGGCAAAGATTTCTGTAGCAGAGAACTGTCCTGAGGTCAAAGCAAAAAAGTCTGCTGCGAATAAAAGAAGAATCTCTCCGAACAAAGGTGTTCCTATGTCAGCAGAACAGAAGGCAAAACTAACTGGGCTTAAGAGAACACCAGAAACGTGTGCGAAAATATCCGCTGCACGCATGGGTATCAAGATGTCACCTGAGACATGTGAGAAAATACGTGCTGCTGAATACAAAGGCGGGAAAAGAGCATCTAGGGCAAAACGCCGTGTTCTTGGTTTTCGTCCATTGAATACTCCTTTCGTTAATTGCGAGGGTCATCATCTGGATAATGAATGGGTAGTATATATCCCGAAGCCGTTGCACAAAAGTGTCGGTAACGGCCACAACATCTGGACTGGCAAGAACATGACGAAGATCAACACGCTTACGGCTCAATGGTGGATGGCACAGGTCATGAGGACTGGACACACCTTATCAGTAGGAGGTTGATGTGAACTGGACACTGTTGCAAGCGAAGGCAAAAATAAAGATGCTGTTGCGCCCACTGAATGCGTCCTACTATCAAGACGAAGCTGGCACGGATCAGCCCTTGGCCGATTTATTGAACGAGGGAATCGCTGACCTTTGCTCGACGAAGGCTCCCTACATGCTATGGAGCAATGCTGATGCACCATGTACCAATCTGAAACTCTTGATGCTCCAAGAGGGCATGCTTTCGATCAAGCGCGTTGAATATATGAGAACGGCAACCGACGTATCTCCAAGAGTTCTGCGGAGGCCGGAAGACTACGACATCCACGAGACGTACTTGGAGTTCACAGAAGCGCAGACTGGGATCATCCAGATCCTGGCGACAAGGAGACCGTCGCTTCTTGTTGAGGACACGGACCTTATGCCGTTTGGCTCGCCGTTCCAGTTGGCTGTTGTGTACTATGCCTGTGGCGCTCTCGCGTTAGCCGGGGGCGGGGCTGGCGTTACGCTTTCTTCTCAGTACATGGCAATGTTCCAAAGGCTAAAAAATGTGTGGGAACAGCAGACCATGAACGAATCTACGAGCCTTCGTGGGCAGGACAATAATCCAGCAAATAGGGACTTTGATTTGATGGACATCCACGACATTCCTCGTGGGAGGATCGAGCTGTGAGTATCGCCCTCGATCAGTCGGGTTCTGGACTCTACCAGATCGTTACTGGTAGGTTTAAGGGTCTGTTCAATGCGGACCCTGCCACGGCCATTCCTGACGAGTATCTTGCCGACATGAGGAACTTACGGTGTACAGACTTTGGCGTCCTCAAGTCCGTTCCTGTTCCTGTCGAGTATCCTGCCACGCTGCCGGAGCCTCGCACGTTTATCCACTCCATCTCCCAACCACTGTTGCTCTACATCGGCATGGGTGGGTACTGTTACGGTCAGGTAGGTGAGGTCGGTGAAGGAATCCAGGCAGTCACTTCTGATGCGGTAGGCGGTCATCTGCTCGCAGTAAAGACATTGAGGTTGTTCACGACGTTTAACGGTGGTGTGTCTTGGACTGAGCGCAGACCAGCGGGTGATGTCGACTTGGACTGGTGGGCACTTGCTTCGGATGCAGATGGGAGTCATCTGATTGCGGGAGTGAACGGAGGACGGCTCTACACGTCAGTAGACAGTGGTGCTACGTGGACCGAACGCAGGCCTGCAGGCGACAACGATCTATTCTGGTGGACTGTTGCATCTGATGCTGACGGCAGTAACCTTATCGCAGCCGCTGATTATGATAGAATCTATGTCTCTGCTGATTTTGGCGTGACATGGACAGAAAAGAGACCAGCAGGCGATGCAGACAAATACTGGTGGTCCGTCATCATGGACGCAGATGGCAGTAACCTCATTGCTGCTGCCAACCCAGGGAGACTCTATACGTCGGCCAATGGCGGAACGACGTGGACAGAGAGGAAACCAGCAGGAGACGCAGACAAAGATTGGTGGGCTGCCGCGTCAGACGCAGATGGCAGTTTCCTGATTGCCGCAATCAACCCTGGAAGGTTGTATACCTCTGCTGATTCCGGTGCGACATGGACTGAACGAAAGCCTGCAGGAGACGCAGACAAGAACTGGCAGGCAGTTGCATCTGATGCCGATGGTTCCAACCTCATTGCAGAAACGTATGCCGGGGTTCTCTATGCCTCTGATGATAGCGGTGTGACGTGGGCGGAGACTGTGGCACAAGGAACTGCGAAACTCTTTGATGGGTATGACGCATTACAGGGGTTCAAGTTCGCGCGGTACGTCGGCAAGTGGTACACCTTCACCCATGATCTGGGGTTGTATCAAGGGATCGATGGAACGAACATCAGCCTGCTCAACGACGCTTACGGGATAGCAGGCAACCGCGAGTGCAACGCAATGTGTACCTATGAAGCACGGCTCTGGCTTGCCTTCGGGAACATCCTTCGTGGCTCGGGCAAGGCGAGTGATCCTGAATCAGTTGATGCGGTCAATGGCAACCGTCAGATATGGGGAGCATGGACTGGGACAAACTCGCAGATCGAGATTCAGTTCACCGACGACCTGGCAATAACCCATCTATTCAACATGGCGAACGGCCTCTACATCTTCACGAATGACCACGTCTATACGCTCGCTCAGTTCTGGGGCGGCACGGTCAACACCTTGTACCAGGGCCGCAATCTGCCTTCTCCCGCTGTGCGCGGGTTCCCCTTGTGTGTCGGCAATGCGATCTACTATGCACGGGACAACGCACTCTACCAGTTTGTGACAGAGCCGGCCATCATCAGCGGCGCTCTAGCATTGGACATCAAGGCTTATTATGTTGCAGACTACGATCACCGTCTCTGGTTCCTCGTGTCGAGTGAGGGGACACCCGTTGGGAGAGAGGTCAACTACCTCTACGCTCTCAACAAGACGACTGGTGCATGGGAGAAGTACGACATCCAGCTCACGGCGTATGACGCGACCACGGAACTGTATGACACGCTGACTGCGATGGTCGAGGGTCCACGGACAGGCGCTGCGGGCAACGACGACCTCATGTTGGGAACATCGCTCGGACATATTATCCGGTGGCAGTCGGACCAGGTAGAGACGAACTCGCTTCCCTGGACCATTCTCACCAAGGCGTTCTCTCCCAGCTTTGATCAGCCACATACTCCCGTCAAGTTCCGGATAGACTATCGGACAGTAACAACGCTCGATGATGCAACGTCTGACGTCATGGTCACGGTGTATATCGACGGCGAGAGTGTTCCAACAACAATTCGCTTCGATATGGCAGAAGGTGGCGGTGGCATGTTCAAGCACAGGGAGTTCGATATTCCGAGCAATAAAACAGCAAACACCGTACAGTTCAAGCTCGAGGGAACGGGTAGGGCCGAAATCTTGTCTGTCGGCTACTCACTCAGCGTGGTTTCTGTCGGAGATATAAACCCATGAGTACAAACCCGGTCATCGCAGGCAACCAGAACCCGCTTGCTCCCGATACCCTTGGCCTTCCTGTGGTCAACGTTCCAGGAATGCAGTTACCGACGACATCAGAGATCATCAATAACATTCCGCAGAGTGGGATAGCGAAGCCGGGGCACTTTGCACAACTGATTGTGGATGGACCCTCTGTGTTCAATGGTGCCGTCTACTTCGGCGCATCACAGCATGCAGCATGGTTTGACTGCTCGCCGGCAACGGTCGATCCAACGGTTGTTCTCGACTTCGCCGGTGGACCGCAACAGTATCTCTTTCTCACACGTAACACAGTTGTCTGGCTACCGACGACCGACCAGCAAGAAGGTATGTTCTTCGTCCTCGTAGAGCAGGCGCTAAGCGGTCCATGGCTGCTCACATGGAAAGCGAACAATCCGACAGTGGATGGGAGTGCTGTGGTCTACTGGCCTGGTGGGACAGAACCAACGATGACCGCGACAGCAGGCGCCGTTGATCTCTATACCTTTACGTGGTGTCAAAATCTGAATGGGGGCACTGGCGCCTTCATTGGCACGGTGACACAGGGCTTGATGATACCAGCATGATAAGTATAATAGACAGGGAGGCCGACAATGGCGACTAACCAACCGAGTCAAGACGAGTTGTTCGTGACAAACCTGCTCAAGAGCTACAAGCTCGAGTTTGCCAATGCCGCTACTCCTGTCGAGAAACAGCAGGCGGGCCAGAAGGCAGATCAGTTACGCGCTAATGCAAAACTCCAGGGGATCACTCTTGATGATGCTGTCTGGGGCCAGAACGTACCACTTGCTTCTACTCCTGGTGGCAACAACATTAACTGGAACCTCTTGTCGACGGTCGGCAAGCAGTGGTCTGCCACGAATCCCATAGATGATGTTTCTCGCTGGAAGCAGCAGGTCGGTACCGGCCTCACGCAGAACCTCGCCGGGTATCAGGCGCAATATGCTTCTGCGGCTGAGCAGTCTGCCTATGGCGCTGCTGCTGGTCTGGCTGGAACTCCTGCTGTTACTGGCAGTGCTGTCGGCGCACCTGTTGTTGCTCCACAGGCAGTTGCTGCTGCACCTGTTGTTCAACAGCCAGTCAATCTGACGCCACCCGGGTATGCGAACCCAGAAGCATTTCAATCCATGCTCAGTTCCCTGGGTCTTGGACAGTTTCTACCTGTAAAACTAGGACGATAGGGGGATGTGATGGCACAACAAGCATGGGAGCTCGCCCTTCAAAATTACAAAACTGATCCTGCTGCAGCCTCCGCCGAGATTGCCAGAGCACAGAGCGTCTATACTGCACAGAAAGCTGCGGGCAATACCGCAGGAGCAGATGCCGCACATACCTGGGCTAACCAGATCCGTGCTGCCACAGGAACATCCTCTCAGTATAACAGTGTGACCGGCGCTGCGATTCAAACAGCAGGCCAGCCGGTTACCGTTCCTACCGTTCCTACCGTTCCTACTGCCCCGGCTCCCACGCCAATGCCTGTTTACACGGCCGCACCTGTTCAGCCGACCGTCGTTCAGCCGTATGTGCAACCAGCACCCGTCGCACCGACCGGACCGGCCGTAGCAGCAAACCAGGTGGCACAGACCGCATACTACCAGGCGGCGAACGCACTGGCCAATGACTCAACCATGATGAAAGCGTTCCTGGCGGAGAACCCGTGGGCGAATCCCGACAACAACCAGTGGGATCAGTCAACCGGTGCCGCCTTCTCGAGCTGGTCCGATTCCTATGTCCAGCAAATCAGCGCACAGAGTATCCTCGATGGGGTCCGCTTTGATGCAACGAAAGAGCCATGGTGGCAGTCGTATGTTGATATGCTCACATCACGTGACGCTCTCACCAAGGCATCACTCAAGACGGCACTCGACCTCAAAGTCAACGCGACAAATGCGCAGATGGGTATGGCTACTGCAGAGTACAACTTTCAGGTCAGCGAGATCGACAACGCACTGAACCTGGCGAACTGGTCGACGAGGGAAGAGATGGCGACGGGCAACGTCTGGATAGCAGGTGCCCTGAACTGGGCCGTCTCACAGAATGAAGCAAAGGGTCTCAATGATAAGAGCCTGGCACGGGATCAGCGTGGTGCAACCATTGCCAAACTTGCCAACGACATTACGATCCTGACCTCGGACTACGCCAACCAGGGCACACTCATGGACGCAGCGACGATCGCGGAGATCGGTGCCAAGCGCGAATACTTCCTTTCGGGCAACATCGAGCAGTACAACACGGCTATGGCCCTGGTGAAGGCATTGCAGGGTGCAAGGGAAGCGATCAACATCTCCGCTCCTGGCACGGTGAAGGCTGGACAGTCAGCAGCAACAGCTGCAGTAAAGAATCAGAATATGCAGACTGCGGCATTCTTGGCAGGACTTGTCCAACAGGGCATCTACCTTACGCAGAACAACGATGGCACCTATGGCTACAAGACTGGATTGACCGCCGACCAGCAACTGGCGCTCAATACACAACTGTTCAACCAGTGGTATCAGACCCAGGGACTCAACTTCAATTATGCTCAACTTGCCAGTGATCAGACGCAGCAGCAGTTCACGAACTGGGCTTCATCTCAGGGACTCAATCTTGATGTGTCGAAGCAGAACTGGACACAGCTCGTTGAGACTGCAGGCATGAACGTCAACCAGCAGAATGTGGACATCGCTCAGCAGGGCGCGGACATCGCTCAGCAGGGCGCGAACTTGAACCAAGCGCAGTTCGATTGGAGCAAGTCGACGGATGCGGCTAACCTTGAGGGGCAGTACGGCATCAAGTTCAAGACAGATGCTAATGGCAAAGTCATCGGGACGACCCGCACTCTTACCCCAAGCGAGAAACTTGCGGTTCAGAACAGTGCCTATGACTACTGGTACAAGAAGCAGTCCATAGCACAGGGCTGGCAGCAGTTGACCGATGCCGCGAAACAAAACCAGTTCTCAAACTGGGCGACGACACAGGGGATTTCATTGGATTATGCTGGACTTGCTGAGACAGTGCGCAGCCACAAAGTCAGTGAGGCTATTGACTGGACGAATGCGGCTACGTCGGCACAGAACGCGAATACGGCAGCAGCGGGTGGTGCCACGAAAGCTCCGGTCTATGACCCATCCGATGACCGGGCACTCGTCGGCTCAGCGAACTTCATACCCTCCGGTGCTGGTTCTGCTCCTTATCTGCGCCTTGGAGCGTACTCCGGTGCGATGACGAGTACAGACCCTGCACTCAAGGATTTCTTCTATGGTGGAACAGCAGTCGTTACTCCCGCACAGAAGGATGCAAAAGGAAAAGTAACGACACCAGAGGTCACTCAGGCGTACACCGGACTCAGCGCAATGAACCAAACAGATGCAGCAGCCATCGTCCGGTTGATTCCCGATGATGTTCGAGCGGGTGAAGTGTGGGCCATGTACGCCGGTGCTCACAATCTTGGAGACGTTAAGGCCACCTTCAATGCCTATGCTGCTCAAAACGAACTGACGCCCGAACAGATCGCAAGTGGTCTAGGTTTCCTGACGCAAATCCGTGGCGGGCAGTAAACCATCGTGAGAATCCTTCCAGGACTAACTGCTCCTGCTGCAACAGTAAAGATCAAGAAGGGCACCTTTCCAGTATCGACGAGAATCCTGCCAACAGCAGGACCCGTCTTTACTCCTCTCAAGACACCTACACGGACCATTACGAATCCTATCCTCACTGGTCCGTTTATCTCAACGCAGGATCGGTCTGCTGCAGCCAAGAACGTCCTGACCTCAGTGACACAGAAGCCGGTGGTTGGTCCTCTTGTCTTGCCGAAGCCCTATGTGACACCGAAGCCAGTAGTCCAGAAGAACCTGACACCGTTGGTTACACCGAAACCGTCTGTTCCCTTCCAGAGACGGCCTCTCGTTACTCCCGTTGAACAGACACGTATGAAAGCGGCTGCTCCGATTACTTTCCCAGGGCGGCCCGCAGTAACACCAGTAGAACAGGCAAGGATGATGGTTATCTCCAATCCAGTAAAGTATGCCACCATCAAAGGAACCTTCCCCGAGGATTCTGCAGGTGTTGCTGTCTACAACCAGCGAGTAAGGGAAGCTGCGGCTCTTGCGGAATTAAACAACAAACAGAACCCGCAGAGAAAATGGTATCAGATCCCGACAGAAGCACAGTCACAGCAGGAACGTGCCCGACTAATTCAACAGAGAGAGACCTGGCTACCTGTTGGAAAAGATGTGGCAACAATATACCGTGCGGCAAGAGACAATTTTAGTGCGGCAACAGATTCCCTTACTGGGTTCAAGTCGAACATGCCAAAGGCTGCCGGATGGGCTAAGTGGGCGCCCGCTGGTACGAATCAGGATACGGAGAACGACAAGAACCTCCATTTCTTCTTTAACATTGGAGCGATTATTGGTACGGTTGAATCCGTCATACAGGCAATCAAAACCGCTGCATATATGGTAGAAACGGTCAAGACTGGGCATAAACTAGCCGCACCAATACAGAAAGAAGTGAATACGGGAGAGTTTACAAAATCATTCCAGCCATCTCTCACGGGATCAAATGAAGAAGCTGCGGCGGCATCCCATCGCTTGATAGGACCGACTATGACAGGCATGGTGGACGGAAAGGAAGTAGTTACTGCTGGTGCGTCTCCAATGTTTTCTCTCGACACCGCAGTTCAGGCATCGGGCACCGGGACTAACCTCTTATCTGGACAGACCTTTCGTGCCGAATGGATTTCTAGCTATGTAAAAGCGGGATATGGCGTCGAGGCGGATGCAAATGCCTACCTAGATGCTATGCGCCAATGGGTGAACTCTGGTCAGGGACAATGGCGAGCACTGACCTATCCCGAACAAGCCGTCATCAGTGCCATGCCTCAAGGAGAGGATGCGGTTCTTGGACTTATCGCCCATCAACAAGTCAATGCCGTTGCAATGGGTGTTGTTACACAGGAACAGGCGGTCACGATTTCGAGGATTCTACAGAATGCGGAGAGCGTCTATCAGCGCGTGGGAATGGATGCGTTCAACCCCAGCACCTTTACGATGGCAATCCATACTGCTGTACCAGGCATCGCCCAACTTGGAGCAGTTGTCCAACAGGGAATAACGGCGACACAGCAGAATCTTGCCGTTCCTGTTGGTCAGCCAGTCACCACAAAACAGACCGTTGCGCCCACGCCGGTGCGTACGGCAATTCCTGCACAGGCAACTGCGTCTACTGGTCGTATCTTGCCGCTACCACAGACGACTGCGACACAACCTGCCATTTCTAGCCCCGTAGCGCCAATCTCAACGAGACAGCTGCCTATTTCTACACCTACTGCGGCTACAACGCAACCAGTCGCGCAGACTACCGTCAGACCTGCTCCGTCTGCCACAACAGAACCATGGCAAATGACACCTGACGAACGACAGTCGAAGATCGCAGCCTTGCAGGTTCAGTACAAACGTGAACTTGCTACGCCCCTCATGTCTGAGGGTAATATCTCACCGATGCAGGTTGGACAGATGAGCAAGGATCAACTCACCCGTTTCCAACAGGACGGTCAGACAGCCATGGTGGTCAAGGCTCAAATCCAGGACCTTGAACACCCGGAACTTGCCAAGGTCCGCTTCGACCAGAATGTTGTTGCCAAGAATCAGGAACAGATCACCGCCTTGCAGTCGCGTCTTGGCGTCCTGCAGCAGTTTGGTCAACGGAAGAACGGCATGATGCGGCCAAGTTATCAGAAGGAGATCGACAAGGTACAGGCACAACTCGATACCTTGGTGGCACCAGTAACTGTACCTACTCCTGAGACCCCTCAAACTAGCCCCTCTGCTGCAATCTCAAACAAAGAGACGGGTGCAACTACCCCTATCGAGATTACAGCCTCACAGAACGCACAGGACACGAGGGCGGTGTGGCAGAAGACAGAAGATGAAGTTGTCGGGAAGAACCCACCGGTTAGGACCGACACTCGGAACTGGAACGTGGAAGAGTTTTATGCCGGAAAACCAGCGCCGACCAACATCAGCGACCCGTTCCTGCAGACAAAACAATATGAGTTTGCCGGGGCCGACAATACAAACGGTGATGGTTCTCTCCTTGTCGCACGCTACCTTAGCGAAGACGGGAAACCGATACAAGGTGAACTCGGGCAATGGAACCCTGTCGGAGAGTATCAACATGGGAACGTTGGCATTGATGAAGCGTATCGCAACAAAGGAGCAGGAACAGCCTTCGTAACATGGTTAATGAACACAGGTCGATGGTCGGGACCTTCTGTTGGGTATAGTCCTGAAGGTCTGGCGACTGTTAGAAAAGCATACAGCAACGTCGTTGAGGCTGCTCGGAGCGAAGGTAAACAAGTTCCTGTGGCACCAGTGAAGGAGCAAACCACTGTGACGCCGCCGCAGGAACAAGTACCTGCTGCAAAGCAACCGTGGGAGATGACCCTGGATGACATAGCGGCGACGGGAACTATCGCCTACGACACCAAGGCGAACCACTATATCTTCGTTCCTGGTGTTAGCAAGATTGCTCCAGACAGCAACGCACACTTCCAGGCCGTTCGGAAGGCAATCGCCGAGGGAATGGACGTTCCTCCTAATGTCCTTGCTGACTATCCTGACTTGAAGGCAACTGCACCTGCTGCGGTCACGCCAACCGTTACCACCGATCCATCGACCGGTCTTGGTACTCCCGAGGCATGGCAGACAGCAGACAAGACAGACAAGATCGTGGCAACCATCGACATGAACGGTCTGCTCTCGAACAGCAAGCAGTACGGTCCTGACTTTGGTCAGACTTTGCGGGTCATCGTTGCCGGTGCCATGCAGCAGGAAGGTATTCAGGGGTATGGACTGAACAAGATTGAAGTTGCCGCGCTGTTCCCTTCCCAGGAAGAAGCGGACGCGAAGATGGCGGCTGTTCAGAAGGTCATTGAAGAAACGGCGGTTAATGCAACGGTTGATGGCAAGACAACAACCCTGACAGGGTGGAGGCTCGATTATGGCACAGGAGACGACAAAGAATCAGCAGATGCAGCCCTTGCAGCAAGCAGGACAGACCTCGCACGATCTCGGTGGAACGTTCAGCCTGTCCGAAGTCCTGCGGGCGCTGCCACGCAACGCAAAAGTGACCCTTACGCCGCCAACCTCGCTGTCGGAATACGTCCAGAAGCATCTAGCCAACAGCAAATAGCAAAGAACAACGCGACGCCGTGGGTAGCCGAAGGGAGACAACCGACACCGCGTGAACTGCTGAACGGCGTTGTCGCCATGGGATATACTCTCGATGAGAGTAGTCGACAGATGTTCGATACTAAGGAACTGAACAGACTGCCGATGTTGCAGAAGTTGTTCCGCAAGTCTGGAACAAAGGTCATCGGTCTCGACGACCTTGCCAGTCGTCTGTTCTCTGAATATGGTATTGACCGTCCACAGGGAGACTTGCAAGACGACGATTGGCTGGCACAGCAGTTGGTGGCGGGCGCCTCGAAGGGTGCAGGCAACGCAACCAAGGACTTGTTTGGCGGAGAGATGCGCACGAGAGCAGTTGCACCAACAGAAGCAGCCGATACAGAACTGTTCGGCAAAGGACAGAAGGCTGCGTTTACGACTGCACAGAAGAACGCTGCTGAGCGTGGTCGTCATCTGCAAGGTCAGAACCAGCGAACGGAACAGGTACGTCAGGCACCAGTCGACGAAGGGATCCTTGCTGGTGAAGTTGCAGGATTACCTTTCGATGCACTGAACGGCAACCTCGGGACCAGTGCCAACGTAACTGGGGAACAGACTAACCAGCCGACAACTGCGGGGTACGAGATGAATGTCACCCCGCCCTCTGGCACCACTGCTCGCACGATCGCTGCTGAGAACATCCAGAAGGTTGTACTAGCAGTCAAGGACTATGTGACGACCCTTGCCAGTCATCCTGAGATGAAGGCGACCGACTACCATGCGAAGCTCCAAGAACGTCTGAAACAACTTGGTGTTCCTGCTGGACTGTTTACTCCTACGCAAATCCTTTCGATGTATCAGGCAAGCAAAGGTCCAAGTCGACTGTGGAACCTGACGAACAGGGTCCTGTTGAAGCTCAATGCCTACAACACGGCACAGACGTTGCTTGCCGAGGCACTGAACGATGTTCCGTCCTCTGTCCTCACGAACCCGCAGAAGAAGAGTTTGCAGGAAGGTACGCTCGACAATGCGGACTTCATGCGCAATCTCGACTTCATCGACCGGGAACTGACCAAGGCACAAGTGACTGCCGACCTGCGAGAAAAGTTCGACGACATGCTCGCTGCAGAGAAAGAGAAGGCGGCCATCCGACTTGCCAAGATGTCGCACCGCGTAGAGGCTGCAAAGATGCAGGCAGAACGGGATGCGGCGGCAAAGGACGCAGCACTCAAGGACAAGAATGCCCGCGACAAGGCCGTCTTGCAGATCAACCGTATGCTCAGTTCCGTGGCGAAGAACGTTCAGTCTGGTCATACCATCAAACTCGACTATGTTGACACGATCCGTTCCATCGTCTCAGGACTGACGAAAGATAACAAACTCATGGCCGATGCAGCACGCCAGATGACGACTGAACAACTGCAGCAACTCGCTGGGGCGATCAAGATGCAGGTAGCGGTTGGCAGAATCGTATACATGTCCGACCGAGCGCAGAGGGAACAAACGATCAATGACGCAGTTGCCCGCGTTTTACCGCACATTACACCGATGGCCGGGTATCTGACAAAGAAGCTGAACCATACAACATATGCGGCGGTTGTCTCCAGGTATGGTCGCTTTCGCAATGCAGCAGCCACGATGGGACAGGGTATCACTCCCGCCGAGACGATTCACCGGATGCTCGGGCTGCGGGAAATGTATATGGACTTCCTTGGCGGTCTCACCGACGCCCGGCAGTTGACAGACTCTTGGCGCCAGGAACGTCTCGACAAGGCAAAGGAACTTGGCATTGCAACAGACCTGCAGCAGCGGCGTATCGGCATCTGGCTCATCAACCAGACACCAGGCGGACGTAACCATATGATTGAGGGGAACAAATTGACGGAGCAGGACATTGACAGCATAGTCCTCACGCCAAAAGAACAGGAGTATGCTAGTTTTATGCGGGATCACTTCGACAAGAACTTCCCTGCGTTGCGCGACTATTTCCGTGACTTCTACAACATCGAGGTTACGCCGGTCGACGCCTATACGAGCCTGTTCAACAGTTCCGAGTTCGAGAGCGACTACGAAAAAGCCATGAAGAATCTCACCTTTCAGAATGCCGTCAGTGGACAGCGCAAGACGCCGAAGGTCGGGATGGCAATCAAACGAACTGGTGGGGACAATCCTGTTGAACTCAATATCTTCCGCATCGGGGACACCTACGACGATACCATGGGATATGCCATAGAGTTTGGCCCTCGCTTGTTGAAGTGGTGGGGTGTGGCAACGAACGAAGAAGTCATGAGCAAACTTGGCGATCTCGGCAACATCTACATCCGCAAGAACCTCGTCAACCTGACGTATCGTGGAGGACCTGGCGGACGCACAGCCGAGAGCGCTATGGACAAGGGTGCTGATTGGCTTCGGCGCAACCTGTCGCGTGGGCAAATCCTGCTACGTCCGACCTCAGCACTCCTGCAGGCTCTGCAAATCTCGAACGTCGCAGGCATCACCGGGCAGAACTTCGTCGTGAAGGCGGGTGCGTTGCTTGCATCCGACGAGAAGTACGGAGAGTGGGTCAAAGAGAACTTTCCACTACTCCGTGATTCCGTCCGCAACTACTTCAAGATTCTTGGACTGCCGGATGACAAACTTACCCAAAAGACCGGTGCGATGTTCCGGTGGTGCCATGATGCTGGACGGACGACGGGGGCACTGGCCAACTACATGTACGTTTGTCAACAGGCGGGGATCGCCGTCGATTGGGATCACCCGGACAAAGACCTGCTGCTGGAAGCAATGGTCATGGTCAACCAGGAGTTTGGTTCCGAGGATATTGTAAGTCTGCCTGCTGCTCTTGAAACTGGCTATGGGTTCGGTGATGACAAGAGTTTGGCTCGGCTGATCTTGCAGTTCCAGCAGGATACGCTCTCAAAGTTTGATGTTCTCAAGACGAGGATTCCTGGATTCAAGCACAAGGACGCGAGACGAGCAATACGCGCCCTGTTCTGGATGCTACTCATTGGCACCGGCCTCGTTGCCGGCGCACGGTATGGCTATCGAAAGACCTTGAAAGCAGCACTTGGCGCCAAACAACAGGCAAATGATACGTACCTTGCCGAGTACCTGAAAGACATTGCAGAGGCTGTGCCATTTGGCAACAGTATCCAGTCCATCTTCTCGTATGGCGATATTCCCGTACCCACTCTGGGTACCCTTGTCGACGCAGCAACTCAGGCGAAGAACCTGATAACCTACCAAGGTGGCTATGCGAAGTTGCGGGCAGGGATTCGCTTGGCTACCGACATTGGATCGACTCTTATCTCTGCTCCTGGCATCGGTACTATTGGACAAATCGCTGGTTATATGGTTCCCTCAGGGAATGGGGCAACTACATCGGCAGGAACAGCCAAGCCAGGAAAACCAACGAAGCCGACAGTATCGAAGCCACACAAATAACCGTTCTGCCCTTCCCGTCACGCCGGTTCCTTACACTGAGGAACCTGACGAATGGGTGGAAATATGAGGGGCTACTGAAAATGCAGCCCCTCTTAATCTGTGGGACTGTGCCGATGTTTTATCAACAGAGACAAGACAACAAGAGCAAGAGCGGCCACAACGGTCAACAAAAGGATTCTCGCAAAGAGTGCTCCATAATCGGCGCGAAAGAATGGTACATATGCCAGTGCATATGCCAGTGACTCTTTCGTAGGTTTCGCTGGGGAAGCTCGAAGGGGATTGGTGAGAAGACTGGGAGGATTAACCAACATAAAGAAAGCGATTACCAAGTACACAATGACAATGATGCGAACAGGAACCGACAGTCGTTTCATTGCTTTACCTCCTTATATCCGATATGGGATATAAGTATACCATCAACTTTATTTTTTGACATCAGCAAGCGGGCACCAGTCCGGTGCTTCAATGGCATTCAGTTCTGGTATCTGCCCTCGCGCAATGATAACTGGCGGGTCGAGTTTCCAGCAGATCATGTCACAGACGAGCGGTTCTTGCATCGCCGCTATGAGGCCGTGTTCGTGGCAGGTGATGCACTTCACTTGTCCACACTCAGTTCCATGCGGATGTGGCCCTTCTCGGCCCACACCTTCCTCGTAGCATTGAACCAGATCAGACTGTCATCAGCCCACACAATGCCATTGCCTGCGTCGAACACGGCCTTTTCGTAGTTGTCGTTGTCCGGGCGCGAGGTCTTGTGCTTCCCCCACAGCTTCTTGTTGGACGTCGCAATAGAGAGTGTTAAGTAAACTGAGCAACCTACGGTGATCGGCTCGTCACACTGCGACGCCATGAGCAGTTTCAGTTCGTCCTCGAAGTCTCTCGTCTTGGTCTGGGTATAGAAGTGACCGCTGCCTGTGCCGGCACGCTGCCAGCTTTGCGGATCAATGTCGAAGTCAAATACGGTCATCATAGATCTGCCTCCCCGCGTTTCCTACTGACGTTGTGTGGCACGTGCCCGACCTTCTTCTTGGGCTTTGCCACGACCTTCTTCTTGAACCCCTTGGGTGGCAGACTGAACCGCCGTGAGATTATTAGCGAGACCTGGTCGATAAAGCGTTCGCGCAGTTGATTCACGAGGTTCTTGGCGGTTGCCGTAGCCTCGTAGCCCTCACGGATTGCCTGGACGTAGGGAGCTTCGACGACGTGCAGCATCTCATGGACGATCGCCCATCGCTGTTCGTAGGGAGTCTTCTTCCAGAAACCATCACCAACACGGAGTTCAGCCCATACGGTCTGTGAACCGGTCCAGATTGCTGCCAATGGCTTTTCTTCCTCGAACTCTGGCAAGTCGGGAGCGTCGTGCGACATGTTGAAGAACCACTCCTGTAGTCCCATGCAGTCGGCGATGTACCGTGCGTACTTCCCGAGTTCATTCCACCGAGGGTCGTGGCTGCTGCGCTTCGGGACGGTGATGACTGGCTTCTTCATCTGAACGCCTCGATGACTTCGTAACTGAGGACGTTGCCCTTATCATCAAACTTGGCAACACCAATCTTGTTGTCATCCATATACTCGCGGATACGGATTGGGATTCCTTGCAGAGAACTGATACCGCTAAGAGCAGGATCAGGCATGTCTGTTCCACTTGCCTTCCCGAGTTTGTCGAGGGTCTTCTCGTTCATGCGGAGTTCCGTGTGATAGGGCAAGCGTGCTTTCAGCCGGGCCATGTCGTCAAAGAGTGCCAGACGTTGACCGTAACTCATGGACGTTCTGGTGCAAGGATGTCGCCAGGATTCAACTCTCTGTCCCGTATGAGGATGTCGTAGACCGCGTTCAGGACGGCCGTGTCACCCATCAACTCAAGAATCTTGTTGCCGGTGAACGCACACACCGCAACATCCTCACCTTCTGCCTTCTTGACATAGGCTCTGTACGGATTCCGTTCAGCCACAACGTAGATGTATTTCATCGCGTCTCCTCGCAAATAATCTCTTTGATATACTGCTTCAACGGACGCTCTTGCACTCCGATGACCTCAACGCCATTGCGCCAGATAGCCCACTTGGTAGCCTCTTCGGTACGAGCAGCTACCCGTTGGTTGAAGATGGCCTGCTGTACTGCTTTGATACCAACCTTAATTTCCTCTCTCATGACTCTACTTCCTTTATCGGGCAATTCTCCATTTGCTTTTCCCAGTTCTCAAACTCTATACAGGAATAATGCGGGGAGACATTCTCTCCATTTTCTTCGGCTTGCAAGATACATCCATCGCTTTCTACCCTATCCTTGAAGAGACAATGCAGGCAATGCGCTGGTTTCACGTCTAGCGTTATTCGATACTTCATGGTATCCTCCTCGGGATGTATAAGACTTCCACGCGGACATTGCGCCGCCTTCCCCAGTGGATTGCCTCATGAGCGCTCCACATGAAAATGTCCAGCTTGAGGCCATGAATAGCGCCGCCGCTGTCGATGACTGTGCACGGCTTGCCGCCGTTGTAGCCCGGGATGATGACCTGGCTGCCAAAGGGAAGGATAGACAGGTCTGCCGCCACTCCACCGACTCTCACTCGTTGTCCTGATGCTGTCCTAAGCGGATTGCCATCACATTCAGCCGCAGTCGGGCTGTAACACGAGATTTCCATGAACAATGTCTTGACAGGTTTTGACACCCTTGTCGTTACCTTCTTGATGGGAATGACTACGGCTGCCAGGCGACGATTGACACGGAGATTCACCCAGTCGTCGGCACTCGTCTGCTGAGGTTCCACGAGCATGATCAGCAGGGCAATAACGAGTGCAACGATGACGGCAAGAACCAGCGTCACGAGCATGACATGCAGGAGATCCTGCCAGCAGTAGTAGTTATCGCTGTGCCGCCATCTTCTCTCGTACTTGCCTTCTACCCACTTCATTTGCCAGACTCCTCATGTACACCGAGTCTCTCTTTAAGGATGGCATAAGCTCCCTCATGCGTGTCACACTCAAAAGGCTCTACCACTCTCTGAACAAAGTCATTACCCGCACAGTCTTCGGTATAATCCTTTGGGTCACCAAACCACCGCTTCAACTGCACTGTACCGTTCTGGTGAAGGTATCCCCACCACCAGACACCCTTGAAAGCACGTTCATCCATTCCGTTTCTCATGGCTTCACCATCCTTCGCAGCTGGTCGTTGTCGACCGTATACATGACAGGTTTGCCCTTGGCATCTTTGCTCTCGACGACAATGCCGCCTTCTCCACTGGCAGCAAACACCGTACCTTTCAACGTCCTGCGTTCCTTTGGATCCCACAGATTGATCTCGTCACCTTCGGTGAAGTCCGGGCGAGGAAACCCACCCTTCAACTGCTTGAACCACGCCTGCAGGAAGGTCATGGCTTCTCCTTTGTGGGCGCGAGGACGGAGGGGTCAAGTTCCTTCTTGTCTACGCCATACCATGTGTCATTCGGCGGTGGGTCACCGGTCAGCCACACCTGCGCTGTTTTCCGTATCCTCTCCCTCTCCTGTTCTGCCCCTTCTCGCCAGCCTTGTTTAAGGGCCGCATCGCATCGCTTGATACCTTCTTTGAGATACTCTGCGGTGTACTTTTGCAACCGCTCTTCTCCCTCTGCTCGGACGGCGGCGATGCGTTCGGCAAGCCTTGCGAACGAATCTGAAGTTACTCCCTCTGCCCAAAGGGTTCCATACAGATCCTCTCCAATCAGTTCTTCTTGTTCTTCCATCGTGCTCATCGCTTGCCTCCATGTACGTACTTGATTGCATCTTTGAGTGGCTTTGCCTGATTCCGCAGTGCCTTCTCCTGGCCACGCGCGAAGGCTATTCTCCACACATGCACGAATGTGTAGTAGATGCGCTGTCCCGCGAAGTAGCCACCATAGTCTTCAACGCGTTCAGTTGCCGTCTGCAGGATGGCACCCATCGTCTTCTGCTTGCGCTTCTTGTTGACTTTTAACATGTTGTGCTCCTTAGTTAAAAGGAAGGTCGCTTGACTCTTCCGGTGGCTTCCTGCGGCCACGGCCTGTCCGTTCTGGTAGAGCGATGTACTCCTTCGGGGATTCCCATGATTGCATGTCCTTCTGAAAGTTCAGAGCAAAGCGCAAGGTGTTACTACCACTTCTCTGTTTGGCAATGTTTACCACAATCAATGCAGTCGGGTCCTCGTCGGTGCCCCTGTTAGATGCAACATCATTCAAGAGAATTACATTGTCCGTATTGGCCTCAAGTGAGCCGCTGTCACGCAGATCATGCATGGTCAGGTCCCGGTCGTCCTTGAAGGCATCACGCGATACCTGCGATACTTCGATGATGTGGCAGTCAAGCATCCGTGCGGTGTTCTTGAGTTGAGCCGTGAACCAGGACAGGAACTGGTTGAAGTTCCCTTGGTTGCCATTGTCCGGTTGTACGGCCTGCAGGAAGTCGACTACGCATAACTTCACGTGATGAACGACACACTGCCGGCGTATCTCAGTCAGGATTGCGTTCGGGTTGTTTCCCACTTTGTCAAGGAACCACATCTTGAGAGGTGCCACGGTTTCTCGAGCTACCTTCTCGTACTCAAAAAGTTGCGCTGGTGTCAATTTCCGCTGGTTCATAGTCTTGTTTGCTGCTACACCCTCGATGGCGACGCACCTGTTGAAAAGTTCTGATTGGTTCATATCCCCCACGCAGATATAGGCCACCGCGAAGCCACGCTTGGCAGCCATGTACTCGATGTAGCCGGCAAGGGAGGACTTGCCAGTGCCCGGGAATCCTGCGATGATCGTGCAGGCCCCAGGCTTGAAGCCTCCAAGGTTCTCGTCCAGTTGGCTAATCCCGCACTTGGGCCAGTGCGCTGATGACTTCTCTTCGTCCTTCTGTTCGTTGATTGCTGCTTCTGCAACGTCTGCCAGTGTGATGTCCTGGGGCTGATCAATGGCGTCGAGAGCCTTGGCAAGATCACGCTGCAACTGGTCGCTATTGATGGCTGCATTGAATGCTTTCTCATAGGTATCACGTGCAATCTGCAGGATGTGCCGCTTGATGGCCAATTCTCGGACAGTTTGTGCGTAGAACTTGGCGTTCTCCATGGTTGGCACGTTGACGCATAGGCGCCGTAGATAGGCGATACCCCCAATGGAGTCCAGCTCATTTCGCTTCTTGAGTTCTGCTGCCACCAGGACAGGGTCTGTGCCCTTGCCCTGCAGCGTATAGTCGTGAATGACTTTGGCGATCCGGACATGCTCATCGTAGTAGAACAGGTTGGCTTCGACCGGGAACTCCAAGTAGTGCTTGTGTGCCTTGTCCTCGAGCAGCCACACGCCGAGCAATGACTGCTCCGCGTCCATGTCCGATGGGACGTTGACTGCTTCGTCGCGTTCTGGTATCTGCTCTGGATCAGGTCTGACTGCCATTGCGCTCCTTAAATAGCCCACATGCGACGTATTTCAATCTCCAATCTGTCGCTTCACTGCTGCTGTCGCCATAGAACTTGCACTTGAAGTACGAAGCTGGCACGTCGCCATACTTGATGATCATGTGCTGGCAATCGCCGCACTTCTTGTCCTCACGCTTGCCGTAGCGATCCCACATGCGCTCAAACTTCTTGAGCTTCTTCCTGGGCGCGGGTGGTGGGAGTTCACCAAAGAGTCCCTGCTCGGTCATGACTACAGCAGGGTCGGGTCTGTCAGGACATTCCACTCATTCTTGTTGGCAAGGATAGAACTGGCGAAGGTATGCACGCTCTGCGAGAGAATCAGCATCTTCGGATCCAATCGGTCGGTGATACGCCACCCCTTGTCCTGGGGACGCATAAGGTCGAGGTTGTCGACAAACAGCCAGTCGGCGCGCCCATGTCGCCCTTCCAGGGCGGGACTGTCGATCGCATAAATACGAATGGTGCCGTGACCAATAGAGACGGTGTTGTCATTGCGGCAAGTAACGGTCGCATGAAACTTATCAACCAATAAGGGCAAGACGACATCTCGTGCTTGACCAAATGACTGAGTGACGATAATCCCCATCGTATCCGCCCTGTGGCTCTCCCAGTATTTGATGCCGGCGATGATGCCAAGCGTCGTCTTGCCACGTCCAGGACCAGCCTCAATCAGCACGAGGTCCTGACCACTGCCATTGGTGGTGGATCTCATCCCGTTCTTGAAGAAGGATTGCGCCCAGTCGACGATCAGCGGACTCTTCGCCTTCTCCTTCTCTTTCTCAACGATAGTACCAAGCCAATGCAGGATGTCGGCTGACAATACTGCATTCTCGGGTTCGATATTCAAGGCATACTGTCTGAGTGCAACAACAGCAGCCGGGTCCTTCTCTGGCAACATGACAAACGCACTCGGGATATGTTCTCCGGTCCTTACAGAACGAACGTCGAACTTGCGGTACAAGCCTTTTTTATTGTCCATGTTCCTCTCCTTTGGTTGCCTCTCGTACTGCTCAAACTCCTTGCATATAGCCACGAAGTCGTCGAAACAATGCAGACCTTGCCCTACAAAGCCCCGCACGTCAGACTGCCTTTACAACGACCGGGCGGATCGTGACTGCCTTCGTCTCAGTGCCGGGCTCTGGCGTGCAGAACATGGAAGCGTCCAGCGACTTCGCCTCGAGCACCGCCTTGAACAGCTTTTCGTTCACAGACTTGATGATGCAGGTCTTGAGCGTTTCTTCCTGTTCAATAGCCTGGATGTCGTAGTGCAGGGTTTCCCTGCCATGGCGTGTCTGCAGGATCGCTTCATAGCCGGAGCCTTGAATCGTGGCAGCCCTGGCTCCGGAGGCCTTGAGAATATCCTTCGTCTGTTCCTCGCACTTGTCGATGCTTGCCTTGATGAACAACAACTGCGTGTATCGTGGATCGGCAGCAAGGTCGGCTTCCAGTTGGTCCTTCTGCTTTGTCAGCTCGGCGAGGCTATCAAGCCACGGCGTCACGGCGTCATGCAGTTCGTTCAGTTCCATTGGCTTGCTTGTCTCTTCCATGTCAGTCATGACGACTCCTTTGCCGCAATCGCGGCTTCTACTTCCTGGTTGAACAAGAAGCTGTAAGCTATGACATTGATCTGCGCCATACCACGACCGTCTCGTTGACGGTGATAGACACTCCGGTGCAACTTCTTCGGCATGTTGATGACCAACTCACCGTCCACATGATGACCCTCGCAGCCAGGGAATGAAGCGTTCAGATAGACATAGCCAAGACCACGGCGTTTAGCGCGACCCCTAGCCCAATGCGCTTTTTTGCCGCCCTTCCAATGACTGCCCAAGGGGCCGATCATTGCCATAGACATCTTTGCCCTCGTTTCAGGAGACGTAGGGTGCCCCGCTTCCGCCGCAGACATTCTTGCTCGCGCTTCAACGGTATGGTGCTCTGGGCCAGTGGGCGCATGCCCCATTAGTGCCGCAGACTGCTTTGCCCGCGTCTCCAACGACACGAGGTGCCCCATGCGTACAACAGACATCTTTGCCCTGCTTTCTTCTGTCATGTAGCTTCCGAGTCTCACGACGAGTCCTTTGTGTAGTGCACTTGATACATTTCATTCCACTCCGTCTGATTCATGTGCTTCCGCCAGAAGTCAGCGGACCATTCGCAGCCGTCTGTGTAAGCTGCCTTCCTGATTGCTTCCTCACGTGATGCCTGCTTGCTGCGCTCAATCCTTGCACCAAGTCTCGAACCGATGTAAACCAGGAAGAAGTCGAGGACGAGTACCACAATCCAAAACCACCATGGCAGCATGTCAGTCTCCTAAGTGTTCCACTGAATGAGGCGAACAGTCTCATGAGCGAACAGGTTGCAATGTATTTCTGCGTCCTGCTTCGAGTAACTGTTGTACGTGATTTCGTCATTGCTTTTCATGACTGCCCACATCTGATGAACTACGGGTTGGCGTTCAGGAACTGAAACCAAGTCGAGTGCACTATACGTGCTATCAAACTCGCCATTGATCGACCATGAAGCCTGTCTCTCGGCACCGTTTTCATCTGTATACAGACCAACAACCGGCCACTTCCGCCCAGAAGGATTATCAGGCGTTATACGGTCAATCGCCAAGATACGAACGGGTTTGCTAGGGATATTGAGATCACCCTTCGTCTGGTACTTCCCTTCCATCGTCACTTGCATTGGCTTCCTCCTTTGATACTGTTGGAACTCATAGGCAATCATCTGTGCTCGCAAGTAATCCAGACGCGGGTTCTCCCATATCTGTCGTTCTTTGGACCAGTCGTGAAAACCGTTCAAGAACCAGTCCATTGCCTTCTCTGTGTCTGTGCGGTTATCCATCTAGGCTCCTTTGACTAAAGCCGGAAAGTTCAGTGGCGTTTTGACTCTGAACTCAATGACGTACTTGTCGCGGACCTTCGCAGCTTCCATGCGGTCCTTGAACATTCCCAGGTACACAAACTTCCGTCGTCCTTTCACGCCTACCTGCACCCGGGCAGAGTAGTTGCCGTGACTGGGGTACACGCCCAGCAAGGTCTCTGTCCGCTCTGTCCGCCCTGCCACTTGTTTGCAAAAGCTGACACTCTGCAGTTGTTCTGCTGTCCACTGTCCGCAGGTTCCCACATCTCGCAGTTCCCTTGTGCCGTCCTCACCTTGAATGATGACACTGACGTGGTCATACCTGTAGGACCGTTCGACGAACCGCTTACAGGCTTGTTGCAAGGAAGACCAGTCGCCGTTACCGGCAACCTCGATGCACGTGGGACCACGGGAGGAAACAATCAAAAAACCAGTGGAGAGAGCTGCATCCTTGATGAAGGTTTGGATGTTCATCAGTCTTTCCTCGTGAACTTGCTAATATCCATCGGTGGTTCCGGCCTCTTGTTTTCCTGCACTTGGCTTGCACCATGGTTGACCCTATATGCCTGCCCCTTCAAGGCTCCGCTGTTGAATCGCGTCACGACTTCATCGGGCATCCCGGAACAGAAGGTGATGTAGGACTTCCAATAGTTCTGGTAATGCTTGTCTGTCTTGACGATCCACTCAAGCAAAGAGTGAAACGCTTTGTCGAGGTCCTTGTTGGGGAAGAGTGTGGCGGCGTAGGCACGTGCCTTGTCATCAAATCCCTCAACAGCCAAGGTCTCCCGGTTGAACGTCAGGTGAGGAATCTTGTACGTCTTGCTATTTTTGGGGGTAGGGGGTTCTTTTGTACTACTTCTCCTGCCTTCCTTCTTTAGAGGAGATGCAAGGGGGGACTTTTCTTCGCTCGGTATGTTGTTTGCTGTGTTGTGCGGTGTGTTGTCTGCTGTGTTGCTGACACCCTCTTCTGTCTGTTCTACAGAGTCGTCCGCTGTGTCGTTCTCTGTGTTATCTGCTGTGTTGTGCGGTGTGTTCTGCCACTTGTCGTAGTTGACAATCTTGACGAAGGTGCTCGCATGATCGCTATATAACTGGATCATCCCATGTCGCCGCAGCCATGCCAGGAACATCCTGACCTTCTCTTTGGTCCAGCCTGTCTTGTCTGCAAAATCAGCAAGAGAGATGGCCAGGCGGCCACGCTTGAGAGGGTATTCATGCTGACGGATAATCGTGGTATAGTCATCATGAGCTGCGAGGGAGATGAGATATAACCATGCTGATAGCCGATCCCATGGTTTATCGTCTGCAATAGGGTGCGAAAAGAGTTTTCTGGCTACCTTAAACCAATCGCTATGGTCGCTCATGGAGGGTTGTTGTCTTAGACTAAATAAATGCAGGAAAGGGAGTGCTTGAAAATGTACATGAGGCCATGAGCCGTTTCAGGATTGGTTTCGAGCACGATGCCATACCTGTCGAAGTCGATCAACTCCCCGTCGCTGCTGGTGTCATCAAGATAGACGGCACGAATGCGACGGCCTTTCAATGTCTCGAAGAAGAGGGTGTCTGGACCCAGATGCTTAGGTTGGTTTGATAAGTTTGGGTGGTTCTGTTTGGCTTTCTGTTCCATTGGTTTGTCCATGATTAGAAACCAAGGGATACTGAACGAGACAACCGCAAACTCCTATAAACATTATCACTAGCCCAATCTCTATGCTCGTATTGGATACTTTGATTGTATACTGGTATCAGTAGGATAAATAATGATTTCTGATGGTGCAACTGTGAAGAAAAGAGGGAACCCAGACCCAGACGTTGGGGTTGGTTTGATGGATTGAGTTGGAGTTGTGTCGCTTTCTTCTGTCCCATACTATTCTCCTACTATGGATTCTGCCTTCCAGCAGTCAGCCTACTTGGTCAGGTCAAAGAGTGCAAGGGCAACCAGTAGGTGGGCTGTCCTTTAGGAGAGCCATGCGCTCTCGGTCAGTAAGCCCTTGCACCTTTATAGTCTACTTAGATCTGAGCTGTGTCAAGTACCTCGGCTAGTTGTGCAGATTGCCACCGTTCATCTGCACGATCGCGGGCTTCGCGGCTTCTGCCCGTTGGTCTTCCTTCGCCCGCTCGAAGATGGCTGCCGTGCACTGCACCATCGCCAGTTCGAGCAAGCCCCCGGCCTCGGCCAAGTCTAGGTAGCCTTTGTCGTTACTCGTCGCTGGACTCTGTACCTGCTCCGGCGTCAGCATCATGCTCGAATAGGCTGATCGACTGACTGCCAGGCTCGCCAGAGATTGATTCAACGCGCCCTTGAACTCCTCTATCGAACTCTTCAGTATTGGTTGGCTCATGCTTCTTCTCCCTCGCGGTTGCCCGCTGTGCCTGCCTCAGCAGACGCTTCTTGTAGACCTCGTTGTACTTCTCGTTTGCACCGTTCTGATACCCCTGAGCGTAGCCATTTCCGTAGCTGTTTTGACCCTGTTTTACCACCATAATGACGGCGAAAATAGCCACCAAAGAACAGAGAACACTAACCAAAAACAACCATGATTCTATCCCCATATTCCTCCTATGTTCTCCCGACTTTCAGCCCTGTATTGCACATATTGCTCCAATCAGACCATCGTATCTTTGCTGCCAGCAGTGCCTCGAAGGTCGCAGCTCCCTTCACGATACTTGGCTCTTTCAGTTCTACCACGTGCACGGCAGTCCCCTCATAAGGGCAATGCACGAGCAAACCACGAACGACTGGGTAGTGAAACTTCCGTGACGCGAGCCAGCAGTATGCCGACAGCTCGAGAGCATCTGACTCATGAAGGTCACCACCCGTCTTCCAGTCGATGACCACTCGCTTGCTGCCCTCGAGCATGATAGCATCACACCGGCCGCTGATCCCCAGTTCTGCATCCGATACGTCGATCTCGATACCCTGGAACTTCCTCTGTGGCTCCTTCTTGTACCACTGCTGCCAGAGGTCAAGTGCGTGGTAGGCTCGGACTGCAATTTCTTCATCCAGGATCGCCTTGTTCGCCGCGTTCAACAGTCTCGGTGTGACAGCAAAGCCAAGCTCTTTCTGGACCAAGACATGGAACACGGAGCCGATCTGCTGCGAGAACGTGCGAACCTCCTGCGGTGTCGTGCCTTTCTCCCATGCTGGATACGATCCAAGCATGAGCGACACGACCCATTGCTGCATCCACGGTTTTTCGGGAAACTGCACGATTGACGAGACGCTAATTGGTTTGTTCATACCTTGCACCCTTGTCTCAATTCCTGCATCGTCCGAGTGCCTTTTTTGCAGTTGCAGTTTTTGCAAAGGGGCTGTAAGTTGTCAGTAGCATTTGTTCCGCCTTTGCTGATGGGGATGATATGGTCAATGGTGGCAGAACCTTTGTCCAACTGTTTTCCACAAAGTTGACATTGCCAATCGAGTATGTCGCACTTGGCATAAAATGCCTGCAAGTCCATTGGCCCAACAGCTCGCAATTGATGAAAACGCTTCCTCGTAGATCGTCGATGATTTTCTGCCCAAGTTGGGGGATGCTTATACGTCTTGTTGTATGCAACAATGTCTTCTGGGTAAGTCAGGCGGCGCACACGAGCTCTCTCCTTGAATAAATCGGGATTAGCCAAGTATCGCATACGATTCCGTGTCTTTTCTTCCTCACGGTGTTTCTCGATCCACCTGTCTCGTCCTGCCTGCACACTTTCAGGATGCGCAGCGCACCAGTTACGAATCTGCGAGCGAGCAACGATAGCACCACACTCGGAACAGTATTTGCTTTGGCTGCTGTTCGGTATGTACTGCTTGCCACAAACCAAGCAGACTTTAGTGCTGTATGCCATAGGAAGTAACGCTGACCGGCTTCTCGTTCATGGCCAGTGCTTCAAGCGCTGGATCAATAGGGACGTTCACCAGGGGTCTCCTTGAGAATGAGGTCGAACGTTCTGCCCCCGACCTTGAGTTCTTTAGCTCCAATCGCAACGGGATGTTTATCTGTCGTGAAAAAAACCTGGCCTACGCTTTTCTCCCGGATGACAGCTGCACAGATGTCTTTCTCCACGCTGTCGTAGTCTATCGAGTCGTCTTTGTTCGCTAGCCACAAAAGTATTTCACGGACAGTCATGGCTTCTCCTTTGTGGGCGCGAGGACGGAGGCGGGG